>ERZ1036435.377-NODE-377-length-21780-cov-11.318435_pt1 | contig 21780 bp, 11 predicted proteins | sample MGYA00514223_ERZ1036435 | MGnify/ENA primary metagenome ERZ1036435 (study PRJEB33795, sample SAMN09464927) | human gut metagenome | host: Homo sapiens | place: USA: Stanford, California | collected 2016-08 | study: EMG produced TPA metagenomics assembly of the... | reverse complement strand
CGCTTCGGGGATTAAGCCCAAAAAGCCCAGAAAGCCCAGAAAGTCCAACAGACTGAAGCTGGCAGCGGAGGAACACCAAACCGTTGAGTTAACTGTCGAGTGATGATATCAGGTAATATCGGGTGATATCAGGTGATTGTAACGTGTAGTATTATATCGTGATGTAGTATATAACATGTGACAATATCCGTGTATATGTATTAGGACAAGCATCGACAGAAAAAAAAGTGGACAAATTGTGAATTTGATAGACAAATTTAGGGTTTCTTCCCAATTTTTTTCACTTTTTTTTTTCATTCCCATCATCCTTCTTAGGGTTTGTAATCCCACCGATATCTTGTCTTTGAACCCAGAAAACACAGAGCAGGGCTTCCTAACCCCTTCGTGTTTCACATTTCTTTACTGTTTTCACTTACACTTACACTAGCATCTATCTTCTGCTCACTAAACTGCCTTTAACTGCTAGCCTCTTGATTGCCTCTTGATTGTCTTGCCTCTAAGAGTAAACACAATGACAAAGGGTTAAAAGCACCACTGCAGTTTCGTCTTACTCTGCATGTGATTCTAACCTTCATAAAGTGAAAAACTTCTTCCCCTTTGTGCTTCCTTTTATATAAAAAAAAACGCCATACTAATAGATATATAAAATATATAAAATATATCAAGTTCTCAGTGCTGAAAATATTACAACGAACAAAAGAACTACAAGGATCGGAATATGAGTGATTACAAGCCGTTTCCAGCATACCAAGGCAACAGCAATGTCAGTGCGCAAGGCAGCAGGTTGAGGAGCAGCAGTCAGGTGTCTACGGGTGCTAGCGACCCCGTCAAGGACCACAGGAGGAAGCGGTCCTCTTCGATAATATCGCATGTGGAGCAAGAGACGTTTGAAGACGATGTGGACCAGCAGTTGCTGCCAAACATGAACGCGTCCTGGGTCAACCAGCGCGGTGCGTGGATCATACATATCGTGGTGATAGTGCTACTGAAGATGTTCTACAATATACTGCCGGGCATCACCGCGGAGTGGTCCTGGACGCTGACCAATATGACCTACATCATAGGGTTCTACATCATGTTCCACCTGGTGAAAGGTACGCCTTTCGAGTTCAACGGTGGCGCATTCGATAACTTGACCATGTGGGAGCAGATAGACCACGAGACGCTGTTCACACCATCGCGCAAATTCCTGCTCGCAGTGCCCATCGCATTGTTCCTCGTAAGTACACACTACGCACACTACGACCTCAACTTGTTCCTGTGGAACCTGGCAGTCACCATATTCGTTGGAGTGGTGCCCAAACTAGCGTGGGCACACAGACTAAGAATCTCCATTCCAGGTGTGATGCGCGCCCAGATCAGTTAGCAAGATGAACCAGCCTTATACTCTACTATCTCTCATACACAACCTCATACAAAAGTCAAAAACATTCTATTTTACTGTGGGGGAGGCAGCTGTAGGCGAGAAAGCTTTCGATAAAAAAAAGACTAGCAAAAAATCATTTATTTTATTTGTCTCGATTAACTATTATTGTGTTCTCTTACACTAGTACAAAGATTTGCATTATATTTTACTACTATTTTGTATTTTAAAAAACCTTTCTCTATCCTACTATAAATTTTTTGTATTTTCCGAGCTATAGTATACCAAATCAATAAAATTGTTTCAGATGTTTCTAGCCCAGGAAATACCAGTATTTGTTCACTACATACCGCAATGTTCAATGGCATGTCATGTAACATATATTTGCAATATACTACTATATTTAACGCTATAACCCCAGGTCTTGCTCTATAAATAGAAATGTATTTTGTCTACAGCACTTTGATCTCGAGCAGGAATCACGTACGTCCGAAGAACAAGGCCAAAAAAAAGAAAGAAAAGGCTTTGAGCACAAGCTTAATTTTAAATACGGCTGCTAATCATAGACCTTCTTGGTACATCTTCCTCGAGACAGCTTCCAGGTCATAAGACATGTATATAGTCAGTAGCACTTAACTCTGGGCAACAGTGGTCGGCCATATCTACTGCGAACAACCACATCGAATTGCTTCCAAGCACGCGTACTGTATATGACTCCCGCATCTCAAGCAAATCAAGACAAAGCACCATATAACTAACCCAGAGATTGCCTACTGCCATAATCATTCCCTTATAGATGCCAAGAACTATTACATTTAATATCCCAAAGGAGTATAAACTTGTGGACCTTGTTGGTGAAGGTTCCTACGGTATAGTCTGTTCGGCGACTCATTTGCCCACGGGCAACAAAGTAGCCATCAAGAGAATAAGGTTCCCGGACTCACCGCCTTCTGATGATGGGCAAGGTGTGCCACGATTAGAGGAAGACGATGAGCATGATAACATTGCCAAAGTCGCGTTGATCAGGACTATCAGAGAGATCAAAATCCTATCGCATTTTAATAACCATGAGAACATCATCACGATATTTGAGAAGATCAAACCTATGCAGTCGATAAACTTCAAAGAGATTTATTTAGTACAGGAGTTAATGGAAACAGATCTGTCGAGAATTTTAGCATCGTCAAATACTTTGACTGTGGATCATATTCAATATTTCTTATACCAGATACTTCGGGCACTGAAAGCCATTCATTCTGCTAAAGTTATACACAGAGACTTAAAACCTTCTAATATTTTACTGAACTCGAACTGTGATTTAAAGATATGTGATTTTGGTCTAGCAAGGACGTATGACCCCGATGATGATGCCTCAACGATGAACGGTAACAACGTTGGATTCCTGACTGAGTATGTAGCAACCAGATGGTACAGAGCACCAGAAATAATGCTCAATTTTCAGGATTACTCTACTGCTATCGATATTTGGTCATGTGGTTGTGTACTAGCAGAAATGCTATTCCGTAAGCCAATATTCCCGGGTAAAGACTATCACCATCAACTACTTTTGATTTTGGACACCTTGGGAACCCCTAGTCGCGAGGATATCGAAGCTATTAATTATGGTAGAGCAAAGGAGTATATTCTAAGTCTGCCTCATTTTCCAAAGAAGGACTGGTCACAACTGCTTGGGACAGATAATGAGATGTTACTTGATATACTAGACAAGTTAATGATTTTCAATCCAAAGAGAAGGATAACTGCAGAGCAGGCTCTTGAACATCCTTTCTTAGCAACATACCACGATCCTAAAGATGAGCCCAACTTTCCACCTCTTAACTTTAAAGGAGATGAATTCTGGCAACTTGATAATTGCATGGAGACCAGCAATGGATATGGAACAGACGACAGCAATAACCTAAGAGCCAACGTGACTAGAAGAAAGTTGAGAGAGATACTATACCAAGAAATGGTCACTCCAGCGCCTAGGTGAACTACAAATTCGATAATTCAAACTAGACTAGTAAGCATTAGTTTATTTTACAATGGACAGGTCATATATTCAATTAATGGTTGAACTATGAATGAAAGCATCTCTATGCTAAACATAAAAAAAAAAAAATTCTCAATATTAACGTTTTACTGTGAATATGAAGATTGTAGAAGTAGAAGCGTTGGCCTGCCAATTGCTTATTCATCCAGTATGCCAAGCTTATGACACAAGGGAGTAACAGGACTGTATCACATGCATGCTTTGTTTGACGTATGTTATGATGCCAGCAAATTGGCATTAGCCAGCCATCAAATGATTACCGTATTAAGCGATACCAGCAATACAATTTGCTAGTATGGTTGTGGACTTGTGTGAACTAGTTTTAGCGATATTGTTATTATTTACTACCAGCATACCCTATTATGCCTACAATTGTTCTTAGTAAACTATGGTGGTAATACTGGTATGCTATCTTATTTACTCATTCAAGTCTCCACTAAGTCTTAAAAATAATAGTGATGCAAAATGCTTTGTAGGCCTGTCCCTCTTGATATTTTATTGGTTTTCCATACTGAGAAGTAAATAAGAGATTTAATATGTTTACATTTTCTTACAATATTTCCAAGATTTTGTTCTTTGAGCTATATGCTGTTCTAATTGATGTCAACATCGATTATCAATCGTATTGTAGCCAAGAAAATATAGTGAATAAAACACCGCACAAGCAAGTAAATTTTAATAGAATTTACAAATTGTGTTTATGAAACTTATGAGAGGTGAATTCTATAAATAACAAGCACTTTTTTATTGTCTTAATTCATTAGGATGTGAAGCATCCTAATCATCACCTTCTAGGTTAAAAAATATAGATTCTCTGACAGTCAATTGATATACGCTAGTGAAAATTAGAACAACTTGGCGCCAAAAGATATAACCTGTGTCGCTAGGTATACAACATCAGGAAAGGATTAAATTGTTTAATCAGTGGTAATTCCAATTTCAGGTTATTGTTTGAAAAGTGTTTAATTTTTCTTTATACATCCAAACCGTTATTGCCGCTGTTGATTATATTTAACTTTTAAAACAACGGTAAATGTCAACAAGTGTTTCTGAAACAGATAATGTTTCAAATAATTCCTCCGCATCCGATCGTTTTTCTTCAAATGAAGACAGTCAAGAGAGTCATAATAGAGCCAGCTCGCAGCCGATATTCATCGAAATACTCTCTACAAATTCAAACTCTGAGAACGGCTCATATCAGGTTATTCTTAATGATACAGTCATTAATTCGACACGTAATACGCCAACAAAGAGTGGGATTAAAATACCATCGAACTCTACCACACCTCAGCATATAGTAAATGGTCGTTCACTGAGTAATACACCCAAAAGCAATAGTAGTAGGATACGATTGGAGCAACCAATTCCAAGGGCACCCGCTCAAGTCGTTCAGAGGCCATCTATGGACTCAATCCAATTGGATCGGAGCATACACAATGCCTCCCATGCTAGTAGCATTGGAACAATAGCTACCACAGCCCTTATGAATAAAACGCTATCGAGCGATTCTATTTCAGTAACACAGCGCAACCCAAACTCATCCAGAATTAGTATAAATCAGAGCAAGTCCCCAGCAAGAAAGCAAAGTCCTAGCATGGCTAAACCACAACTTGTGCATAATAAAGGAAAGCCAATTCTTTTATCTTTCGATAATAAAAGTCCTATTGAAGATTCAGAAGATACCCCAGAAGGCCGACTCAAGAGAAATATCAAATTAGAAGACTCGGTAAGGTTACTTCAAGAAGAATTCAAGTCACCAAGCTTACATACAGCTGAAACGGCAACTTTTAGTACTAAAACTAAAGGCGTTTACCCTCTAGAGCCGGAAAAGGCTTTGCATTCACCAAAATCGCCAAATAGGTTATCAAGAGATAAATCTTCTTTACTTAATGATATACCTGAATCTGAACTGCTAGAGAAAATACGAAACAGTCAATTTCTTTGGTCAGGATTACTGAAAACTGACTCAGATGATACTTCATCAGTCAATTCTGAAGGAAGTGAACTGAGTGCGCAGTATAATGAGAAAGATGTTATAAATAGTAATGGTAAAGATTCTACCCGAAGGAATGATGGAAATGCCAAGGATATACCTAACATAAAGCAGAAACGATCGAGCCTATCATTAAATGCAGAAAATACGAAAGAAAATACTAACAACAACAGCACTTTCAATTTGTTATCTCCAGAGCATTTTTATAATCAAAACAATAATGTTAACTATGATGAAGAGAAGTTTATTGAAACCTCTTATCATGTACATTTCAAAAATACTTACCAACCGATCCAATATACTGATGTGTATACGGTAAGTTCAACAGATTCTGAGACAGCAGGTATATTTGACATGTATAGTTTCTGGAGATTGTTAATCCTATTTCTCGTCTGTTTATGTGTTCCACCGTTATTCTTTCTGATTGCGGCAGGCAACAGATGTGGGATTTCAGATTACAGGCTTATGAAAATGGTGATATTAAAGAAATACAGGCTCTATCTGTACCAAGGCTTCATATTTAACATAAACTTAGGATGGTTAAGAATTATATGTTTCGTATGTGGCGTAGCAGAGCTTTTAGCAGCATTTGCTGGTATTGCTATCGGTCTCGGTGTTGGATTAACTTAATGGACCTTAAACTTCAATTCAATTGCTATTCTGATTCATAACACACACAAAATTTCCTACGCTACTATAATGAAAAGCAACTCGTAGTTCCGATTTATATGTTAGTCCCAACTACTTTCTCAGGTATTAGTGAAAGGTCCAGCACTCACTTGAGATCGTCTTTTTTTTTCGCGATGAGCTTCAATAAAAAAATATGTGTTGCAGCATAGAGTACAGTAATAAATGGATATAATCGTAGCAGACTTATTGTTTATACGGATAACTGTCAAAATTGCCTTAACAGCTTAGGATTAAAATGGTATAATAGCAATGTCAGCTATTGTCCAAGAATACTGTTGTCAGTATACAGACCAAGTTCGGAAAAAACACAAAACCTGGCATGATGGAAAGTTGAAGTTCTATACAGAAAATAATAGGTTCATTCTATATTCTGATCCAGATTCAACACTACTAAGCAGTGCATTTGTCACAAATTCGAAAGAACTTGAATCAATTCTTGATCAAGGGTCCTTTGGATCTGCAGAGCATCGTATATTCGGAAGATATATTGTTATCTTAGAAGATCTCATATCCGAACAGCATAATGATCCTTCATCAGCTGTCCGTAAGCCTGTGGTAAAGATAACTAAAAAGTTTCATGTACCTAATTTGGAGACGACATCTCCACTAAAGATAAACAATCGACTAATATCAGGTCGATTCAGTTCTGGTGATACGAAAGGAAAAACTAGTCATATGGGAATCGAAGCATCACAACTAACACTGAAATTTAATAAGAAATATAAACGGCCTACAATTATGAGGCAAACTGGTAATTCACTTCTCGATTCTGATTTATCTAAAACTTGTGATAAGAATAATGCATTGTCAGCAGCCAGTCTTGAAAATAACTCAAAAAATAAAGATCCACTTTTATGTGACAATTCTGAACCCAACTGCACGAATAGCGAAAGGAAGAAAGGAAGGCCCAGCTCATTCAAAGTTCAGAAAAGATTAGGTCGCATTCGGAAGATTGAGCATAAACCAATTAATATTCCCCAATGATCTTATATATATCATATATATAAATAACGAATTAATGAATAATATTGCATTTTTTATTTTTTTTATTTGTGGGAATAGAGTATTAAATAATGATGAGGTCATGAAGAAAAATATCCCTCTAGTTTGCCTTTTCGAGTTTAGTTCTCAGTAAGCTATAAAGAGTGTTTGTGTCCTTTGCAAAAGTTCTGATACCGTCAGCCAACTTTTCTACCGCCATTGCGTCCGAATTAAATTCATATCTGTACTTAGCTTCGTCATCGATCAAAGTGATCATATCCACCCCATCCTTTTGAGCACCTTCAGGTGTCAACACTCTATCAATTTTTTCAGTTGAATTTTGCAGGTTCTCTAACAAAGGAATGCCTAGCGTTGCGTTGTCTAAACCAGCCAAAGCTCTGATTTCATCTAAAGTTCTGAAAGATGCACCCATAATAATTGTCTTATAGCCATGTTTTTTGTAGTAGTTATATGTTTTCTTGACAAAGAGAACACCGGGATGATTCTCGATGTTATAATCATTCTTTGTGTTAGCCTTGTACCAATCTAAAACCCTAGCTATGAAGGGTGAAATTAAAGTAACATTGGCCTCTGCGCAAGCCACAGCCTGTGTGAAATTGAATAACAGTGTCAGGTTACAATGGATACCGTGTTGAGCTTCTAACTCTCTGGCTGCTTGGATCCCCTCCCAAGTGGAAGCAATTTTGATGAGAACTCTGTCCTTGGAGACACCATTTTCTTCATATAATTTAATGATCTGCAAAGCTTTATCCACTGTACCCTTCTTATCGAAAGATAACCTCGCATCTACTTCTGTTGACACAACACCGGGAATCAAGTCTGTGATACGCTTACCAAATTCAACAAGCAGTCTATCAGCAGCATTATTGGTTTGTTGTTCAATTGTGCCGCCTTTAGCTTTGGCGTAGTCAATAGCAACGTCAATTAAAGAGGCATAGTTTGGATTTTTGGTGGCAGCAAGGATCAAGGATGGATTTGTAGTAGAATCCCTTGGTTTAAATTTTGAAATCAATTCAAATTCACCAGTGTCAGTGACCACATTGGTGCCTGCATTTCTCAAGTTCTCTAAAGTACTATTGCCTCCGTTCTCAGTACTCATTTTTTCAGGTAGAGTAGTGACTTTTTATTTTGAGTGCAAGATAAAGGCTAATTGAGAATACTATAAGAATATACATCAGGACTACATAGGCTCACCTTAAATAAGATTTCCTTTAAATTTGGGATACTTGACTAATTAATTAATTAACGCACCTGTGAGTTAATAAACTTACATATGCTAGGTTCTTTTGATCGTTATGTTTTTCGAGATGAAAAGTAATAGTGGTTCTAGAACAGGTTGCAGGGTCAATCCAGCAGTATTATTGATGTCAGTTAATGAGAATTTTTCACCTTTTTTTTTTTTTGATAGTCACCATTGAGGGTGCTGTAGTAGTGAGTGCCATCTATGCCAGACCTCGGAGTGAGGAGGATCCCTTGCACATATCCACCTGTCCCACTTCGAACAAGTAAATATCACCGAAAAGGACCGATGGCTGAGATAGAGAAAAATGTAAGATAAGATCGAAATAATTTAAGGACTCCGTCATGTAAGGGATGTGGCATTATAATAATGACTTCTATAAATTAATAAAACTCTGAACATTAAGATTACAATAAAAAAAGGGTATTGTCTTAGTCAAATCAGAGTAGCGAAATTAAGCCCTCAATAATTATTATGACCCTTGTGTCCTTAGAATTTTAACGTTTTGGTGCCGTTTTCTTATCAACGGCACCTTGAGTTAGAAAAGCGATTGATTCTTTTTTTGAATTTCATATACAGACGTCATGTAAAAAATATCTATAAAATGTTTTAATTTTCCTTTGATTTTCATTTAGTATGTCTAATGTCAAGACACCATTGTAAAGAACATGAATAGTATATGTATAGAGCAACAGCTTTGTACTACTGCTCTAATTCAATCCACACAGTATGATCACTTAACATTCAATTGCAAAAGAAAAAAAAGATAAAATAGCATAATTAGCGAAATTATTGGATTTAGGTTCATTACATTTGATTTTAAATGCTGAAAGAACACAATATCATTAACCAAGGGTTCTTCACTTGTTAAATATTGAAGCCTTTAATCGAAATCCTCATATTTGAAAGATGAAAAACAGAAAACTCAAAAAACAAAAAAAAGAATATAGTTAAGAATACAAAAAAACATCAAAATTGACTGTATTAAGAAGAACTTCGATAATAGAATATGTTAGTTACACGTAACAGAAATCATTATGTTATTTTAAAAGAAAAACCAATAGAAAAATGTGCAAATAATGTCTGGGGCCAACAGTCTTTAGGTCTATCCAATTTCGACGGTTGACCTACTTAATCAATGACAATTACAATGTTGGGATAAAGCTGAGATGAATATAATTTAATATAGTAGCAACTGGAGATCTTTTGGTTAATATGTCGTCTCCAAAATAGATTATTATTTTGTGAGTATATCTGTTCTGTAAACAGTAATGATAATAGCAAGTTCGGATTAGAAAGGAGGAGACTTTAGGTTTTGTACTGTGCTATGACAATACGAGATACTTTAAAGATGAATCAATAAGTTTGTCACTTATTTCTTACCTTATCTCTAATAAAGTTAAACCTCTCTTCTTCAGTTTCAAAATGAGGACACTCTTTAATAATCCGCTTCAATCTCTTATTGAAGCGAGAACTAGTGTTTTCATGCACAATAGCAATATGTCTCTTATAGGCGTCTTTCCTATAAAACTCTTTTTGGCAGAACATGACTGGGCATCTCAGGACAGGGTAGGCATCCTCAGTTAAGTTTAGATCTTTCTTCAATTGGCCATATAACTCATATTTATGCTGAATAGCACAGTGCCTTCTAAGATCACTACGGCGTGGCAGTCCAAGAATACGCCAAGCACAATTCTTAAAAGGGCATTTGTGCTTTCTCTCTACTTCATACTCGTCTAAGTGAGAAGCGTATTCAAAAATATTATTGAAAGTAGAAGGGCAATGTGCACACCTGTAAAGTCCACGCTTCTGAGGTTTCTGTATGATATCGGAAAGGTACGGGTCCTCCAGTAATTGTTTAACCAATGACTTCCCATTAGTATCATTTGAGCAACCGGCACTCAAGTTATCCTTCATGGATTGGTAATCAGTGGTAGAATCAACTGTAGGTCCCATTGCCAAATTGATGTTGCTTAAGGGCAGTTCATCACTATTTGTGTGACAATTAACATCCATATCACATCTGCTGGCATTGTTCATGCTACAAGATAATGGCCCAACTGACACAGCATCATTGAAAGTGGGCTCAGTACCGCTTGTCCACTGTGAGACCATGTTACGATAACTAGATGTACCAGCGGATATCTCGCCATAGCCAGAGACGTCATCAATGTGAGCGTGCTGTGGTTGTAAGACAGAGTAGTCTGGCTCCTCCTTCTTAATAACGCCCCTGGTGTTTACCATAGGAATAGAGTGACGCTTAGTGTCTACAGTAGCTGTGAAATAGGAATCGTCTTTGCTGCTGCTGCTTAGACTAATTGGAGTTATATTTGCGAGTGTATGAGACCTCTCTCTGTGAAGCAAGTCTGGCATATTTGATGATTGACTGAGCGGTGGACCTGATTGGGACAAGAGCAATGTAGTATTATTAACGTAAGGCTCAGTTTTGATAGTAGCTGCAAAGTCCAATGGTGATGTCAAGCATGATCTAATGATGCCTGCTGATTCGGTTGGCGTGGGCAGCCCGCTAGTGTAATGCTGTTCGTCGTAATCGAATGTGTTGTCATTCTGTTGTTGTTGAGGGACATTAGCTCTTGAAATACCTTGACCTGCAAGGTACTGGTTTTTAAACTGCATGAGCATCATGTTCATACCACCCATACAGTTTTGATCACCACTACACAAGCCATCCTTACTATTTGTGTTATATGCACTACATGTGCGACGCAAAGTGTTGCTACATATAGTGTTCTGGTCCCCTTCCTCCTCGTCATCCTCGTTATCGATGGCTATATCAATTGTAGTGAAATTGGGCGGCAAGATGTCGTGTTCACCGAGCCTCAGACCATTCGAACCCGTATACTCCATATCGAAGTAATCATTTGAGTCGTATGGCTGCTTGCGCTGCAACTCTGTGAGAACATTGAAAGAACTAGGAAACGCTATAATATCATTATCAGATTTAGAGTTGCTATACAGAAACGCAAACCCACTGTCTTTAGTCCTCAGCATTATTTTCTGAGTACTAATTAGTAATTTTAATTTCCTTCGTTTGGCTAATTGGTTTTTTTTTGATATTTATTTTTTTATTTTTTTTTTTTTTTATTTTTCTTTTTTTTTTTTTTTATTTGCCTTTTCGTTTGCTAGCTTTTCTCCTTATGAACAGAAAGTGGGCGTGTCGCTAGCAATCGAACATCCTTTCCCTATTTATATTTTTGTGCGATCCCAAGTCTCTAGTTTACACTTCACTTTTAGGACTTTGAGTCTTTTGAATGGGAGTTGGCTCTAGTTTGAAGAATTATAGTCAGAAGTGAAGGGTTTTTGGGCATTCTATGATGGGTTTTTGGGTTCGCCAGTGGCTCTTCGTCTCCGTCTCCGTCTCCGTCTCCATTTCCATCTAACTGCCTGGCTCTGTGTGCTGTCTATGCTTGCCCATTGAAAGGGAATTCCAAAATAGCCTGTTCTCTTCTCCTTTGTAGTGGTAGTAAGAGCAGGGGACCCAGGTTCGAGCCCCGAGACCCAAAGAGAAGGACTAGTGCGTTTGTTTCTTAGTCGCGCGCTGCCCGGTTGTTCTATCTCTCATGGTGTGTCTTGGGACCCGGGAAATTGCTTTTTGATTACGGAAGTGAGGCCTGCTCTTTTCTTTTCCATTCCCCTGCCCACTCTATTCATCTGCAAGCTTTTGCAAGCACTTGCAAGCATTTGGGAACTTCACTGATGAATTAGCACTTCACATCGCTCTATTACGACAATGTGTGTAGCCAGACATATCTCTTACCAATCTTAATGAAGCTTGCGCACACGTTTCTGAGGGATGTTCTCTTGTGTTGTTACTGGGTTGAGTGTGCTGCGTGTATGCTTTGTGCTGCGTGTGCTGCGTGTATGCTTGTGGCTAATGCGTGTGGCTAATGCGAGTGTGCGTGATATATTTCTCCCATCTTGCTGCTGCTGTTTCTGTACAAACTCCGAAAACGAGCTTTGTAGCCATGGGAAGAATGGAGTGGGGGTGGGGGGGACCGTTGTGCGTGTGTTTGTTAGAAAGTGATGTCAAAAAACAAAACAACAAAAATCAAACATAAGAAAGAAGACACTCTCCTGTATCTCCTGTATCTCCTGTACACTGTAAGTTGTAAGTTGTAAGTTGTGAGTTGTGAGTTCTAAAATGTAAATTGTAAATTGCGCGTGTGTGTATCAGACTATCTCAGAAAATTGCTTCTTATAAAAGTCTTTTAGAATATGCCGTTGGAACTAAAAACCCATCAGGTACTAGGCTGTTCCAACAATATGGTAATTATTAGCCAATTTCTTGTTAAGGATAGAGCGAGTTTCACGCATGCCATCTTGTGCAACATGCTGTGCTGCTTCTTGTAGGAATTATACCCGTGGAACAATGACATGCATTCATCTCAGCGTAGATCTTGATCTCCAACAGTTCAGCTGTTCAGCCGGAAAGAAAGTTCTGCAAAAAAAGAAGACGGATCCATCTCTTGGGTGGAGTTTCTGAAGGTATCCTGTGACCTCTTTTCTTATGCTGCAGTACCGATACCGGCCCTTTTCTTTGTTGAAGGATAATGTGATTACTGCAACTATAAACATAAAACAAAATAAAAAATAGTTTGGGAACACAGAGACTGCAGTACATATCTGGGGACCCAATTACCCCGCATATCACAAGGGCACATAACACATACCGGAAGAAAGTAACGGAGCTAGGAAAATGGCGGAAAACAAGAGCGGAGGGAGGAAACAGCTCAAGAAGAAAAAAAGGGAACAAAAGACTTCTCAAAAGAAAAATACTGAAAATACCGTTGATCAATTTACACTTTTGTTTTTCAATTGGCTCCAGAAACACTCGTGGCGGAGTACGCCGCACCGAGATCTATCTTGCATCTATGAAACACAGCTCAGAAAACGTTGCGCAACGACTCCAACAACGGGGGAAATAGAGAGATGGGAAATAGAGAGATGGGAAATAGAGAGATGGGAAAAAGAGATGACTTCTCTCTGAAATGGCTGACAGTCCCCTCTCCCAGTAGCTGCAGTAGTAGTTGAACCGGTCGCTTTTGGGCAAAGGCACCACCATAGCGGGATATCACCTGACATAGACAATTCTTCGCTTTGTTAGAAACACACAACGATTCGACTACGTACATTACAAGCAGAAACATAAGAGTCCTGTCTCTCTTTCTCCCCCCCCTCCTTTACCGTCAAAGAAACATGCAAATTATAGACGCAGCTGAAGAGAACAGAGGGCCGTCTTGGCTCGGCGATCCGGACACGAAACATTAACCACTCTGAATACTGTCTTACGGGCATTTCTGTGTGCTAAATTACCTTTGGGGCCCATTTGGCCGGAAATGTCATTTATGCTTTTGTAATTCTTGAAACTATAACAGGAAATGAAACGGATATGAATCAAAATGGTGGAATGCCATCAACTATCAAACTTCAACAATTTTATCATTTTTTAATTGCATTGTTATCTTTCTTCGTACTAATGTGTCTATAAGCACACGTTCATCATTTCATCTTTGGGTTTAAAGTTGACTTCTTTTTGGCTGAATATCAGTATCAATACGGCAATGTTAGCTTGCCAAGATCAAACCTCAAAATAACAACAAAACAAAACAACAGTAAAACAGATATAATATCTAAGATTAAGAAAATGACAGCAGAAAATTAAACGAAAAGAAAGAAAAGTAATCTAACACACAGAAAATCTTATTTAATTTTAAAGTAATTAGGATGACATACTAAGAGAAAAACAGAGTAATTATAAAATACAACACTGATGTCACAATCACATAATGGCTTTTAAACCTCAAAAACAAAAACCAATACCTAAGAACAACAATTTCAAGATATGCAATTACTGTCTTATCTTACTTCAAACCACACATTTGTAATCTATCTGATATACATATCTCTATATTCGGTTAATCGGATTGATAACTTAATCAGATATAAAAAAAAAGAACAAATAAATTTTCCTTTATGATCATCGCGATTGGCAGCTGCCAAAATTCATTCATTATACACATTGATCCTCCCGTCTCACATCCCAGGTTTCAGGATCCTAAGCCAGGCACAAGTGGTAGCTGCATACGAGGTGCGATCACTAATTATTTTGCTCTCGTCAGGTAAAAAGCAAATTTGTTAAATAAAATGTATATCGGATATCGCTACTAACGTACCTACACCTACACTCGTTTAAGCAATTCTGGTTTACCAATTACAATTACGAGCCAAAAAAGGCAAACAGACAAACAAACTGCGCACAGACTACAGATAGCTGCAGCTACTATTTTCTCATACACCTAGCTTATCTAAGTCACGTGTAAAGTGTTATGATCCCAAATTATCAATTCGCAAAAAGTTCACGAACTTACAGCAGAAGATGCTCCTTTTATCTCCACTAACACCTAACAATACCTGGGAAACAACTGAAATTCTAACGGACGCAACGGATTTTAGAAAATCTGTCTCCCAGCTATCCCACATGAAATAGAACAAAGGACCAACCTACTCTCTTTGGGTTCCTAATCTTTCTATCCGCATCCGAGGTTGCTGCTGTAGTGTCTGTGCATGTGTAGGCCATTTCGTTGTCGTTTTTGTGTGTCCCCTCTCATGATAAAAATCCCATTGTTCCCCTAGATGCTTGTGTGACTAGTTTTGCATTATTATTTTTCTCAACATAATAATTGATATATAAATATAGACCAAAACACCCACAAATCAAGTGTGTAGCACATAATTGTATCTTAGAACTTGACAAAATTCATTTACTAACAGAATTATACATACAAAAAAAAAACCCCGACTATAAACCACTATTAGAATATATTAATAAAAAATGACTAACCCAGAATTGATCACAACCACTAAGTGCATTGGTGTTACCTCTTTAGGTCTATATGCAGGCCTACTAACCTCTACCTCTTTAATCACATCTGCCACTCCTTTGGATGTTCTTACTGGCTCTTTGAAGAACCTGCTCTGCAAAATTGGCTGCTGGGCAACTGCTTTCGGTTCCGTGTCCACCATCTCCTTGGCTGTCTCTTACTTTTTGTCTGAGAAGCCACAAAGATCAAACACCAGATTGGCTGGTGCTTTGATCGCACCAATTACGGGTCTATACTTATACGCCTCTTCTTTGGCTAACCACGGTTGTTGTCCAAGTAAAGCCAAGGAAAGTGGCCTGCCAGAGGGCCATCCACAAGTCGGAGCGGATGCTCCAGTTTGCCCATTCTCTAAGACTACTGATGGCTCTAATGGTTCTTTCCACAAGGGTTCCATCAAGAGTGACAAGTGTTACAACGCTTTGCTATGTCATTTGACTGTCGTCACTCTAACCACCTGTGGTGTCTTTGCCAAGAGTGTCTTCGACGGTTTCCAAGGCTTGTTGTAAATCAGCTGAAACAACCTGAAGATAACAATAATTGCAAGAAAACAATCAAACCAAACCAAAGAAAACAATAAAAATTAACATTAACGCAGCTCAACGACAATACAGTTTCATTCAATTAGGAGATTTTCCTCAATAATTCTGTAAAGCTCAGTTCTCTTTATTCTCATTGTCAGGATGGGAACTGACCGAATATTGTATTGCAGTGGTGTCTTTGTTATCAATTATGTGCATAAGGTATAGCTTATATATCTACTTATTTATTATCAAATTATTCTTTAATTTGAATGGAAAACAAAAGCTTATAAATTTACTACAATATATTTCCCTCTAAATCAAAATTATATGACTTCATAAAAGGTATAAGAGACCTCTAACTTATTTATAACAAACTCAAACCAGATATCCTGTTAACGACAATTTCTGTAAGATCATCAACAGCCTGCTAATTGACATAAAGGTGGGACTACAGTGAAAAAGAGTCTCCAATTAGCTTTAACCATATGTAACACAATAATAATCCTACATCAGGCAGTCTACTTTGGTAGCAACTGGTGACTGATGTCGTTAGCACATGCAAAAGCGGCTGTATGCTGTCAAGTTACAATACATACACAACGGAAATAGAGACCTGAACAGTACATCAGGTACCATACTGTTTGCCACCAGTTAGTAGTCAAATCTTCACATGAAGAACATTATTAGACACACAAGGTTTGTAAGGGTAACTAACAGGTTATTACCCCTGAAGACTATCGAAATGCCTAGAAAACAGCATGAATAGTCATCTATGTTTCTATTACAGACGCACTCGCTTTTGAAATTGCCCTGCACAAGCTATACTTGAGTACTTTATGAAGTATCTATCATATTAATCATTGAAACTGAAATAGAAATATCCAGAATAAATAAAGACTACCCCACCCGGAATCCGGGGATACCATGGAGATCTCTTCAACGTCGAGTAGATATCAGTTCTTATTTAGTTACTATAGTGAGTCTTTTGGTGTTTCAGGAACAAACTTTTCGAACCCACATTCTTTGAATAGACAACCTAACGTATAACCATACCATATCCATCTCACACCCGTTCCGATACACTTTAAATTCCGTTGAATGTACAGAAGACTATTGGCTTCCTTTCTTTTTTATGTTTTACTTTGGGAATTTAACCCTCACTTTATTTTCCGGGGAACGGGTTTATCAACATTCATGTCCATCTGCATGTTTTTTTCAACAGCCGTACCTACTTTTCTGAAAAATTGGGTGAAATCAAGACAAATACTATAAAGCTCTTCTGCTAGGTACCTCTCAGGATCAGCATTTCAGGAACTTCACTGCTTACATAATATTTTGCTGCTTGCTGTTTAAGCCGTCTATTTTGCTTCAGTCTTTGGCTGAGCTATTGCGCAAGCTAAAGGCAAATCAGGTGTAAGATCAAAAGTTTTTATTCTAGAATATTGTTCTGTATGTAACACACAGTATTCCTACAGCTCTTTTATTGATGACGTTTAAGGTTAACTTGTTCATCGCCAAAACTAAACTGCAATAGCTTATCATGTTTTTAAGACGTGATGGTAAGGCTTTTGGAATAGAATTCTGTGCTAAGATCGTTTCTAACATATAATTTTCATCAAGTAATTTGGAAAATCCTGCCGTTATGTTTTTGATTCTAGACTACAAGCTATAGATACGGCTTCTTCTATTTTTATTTCGACATTTTACACATTCATATCTGCACTTACTCTTAGTGTAAGAGTTACATCAAATAATCTGATGAAAAAGGATAGGAATCATGATTTTCGGTGATATTGTTATAGAATTCTTACTGACAACAAGCGTAGTATTGCAGCTTGTCCCCTGATTTCCATGTTTTCGAACTTAATCATTGGAAATCAAGTTATCGGAAACCAGCCGGTATAGCTTAAAACCTCATATTTTACTTGGGAGCTATCTTTAATTACCCAAAAATATCATAAAAGATAAGAAGAGTAAACGTCGTTTCACTTCTAAAGAAAAATATTGAACTCTAAATATCCGCTTGCTGTAACTTAAAAAAATGTTACCTGATTGACCTCTTATCATATTTAGGTTTATTTCTTTTTTTTTGCTCATAACTAGACAATTGCTATTAGAAACGGGAATAAAATTAGGGCACTCTTGGACATTGCATTTCAAGCGGGTATTCTATTCGATGTATATTTCGATCTCAATAGAAAAACCTCAGCATGTCCTGTTTAATATTTTTACAATTAATATCGTATGTAAGGAAGATATCAAACCAATCTTAGATTTGTACCTGAGATTCAAATTTGTACGCTAATTGTAATTGATGACAATGTCAAAGTTTGTGTGCTTCCTATTGCCGCTCTAGCTAAATTAGTTGATATACTCAAGCATAACACATATATTAATCTATCAAGATAATTCATTATTTGCGATAAATGTGCTCATACTAGATGTCAGGCCATCTTACTTTCATAATCAACCTCTTCCGACTATCGTGCTGTAGAGCAAAAGCCACCATAAGGAAAAATTAAACCACTAGTGTTGTTTTATACTACAAATTTATATTGTTAAGTTGTGCTCAGGCGTGATGTAGATGTGTGTTATCTGATCCAAAACTCAACTCAGGAATAAACTTGAAAAACACCACACTCAGTCCTGCATACATTGACTAAATGCGAATCGTATCAGTTTCTTGTTTTCCCTAACACAGATAACTGTGTTAGTTAAAAATGTCAATAGTTAATGGGTTGGATGTATTTTCTCTACCGAGGACTGCTCTTTATGCAACCATCGGGCAAAGAAACCGAACTGAGGTACTATCATTTAAAGACCTTTTTTGAGCAAAACCATTGATCATAAGCCTCAAGTTGAAAATGCTATTTGTGCAGTAATGGCTTTCATACATACAGCATATACAGCTCCTTCAGATATAGGGATCAAGAGCTTAATGCTTTTAATGCTCCGACTACAAAATATGAGAAATAAGAGACCAGCAAAACGTAGTGCATTTAGGGACTAGAAGTGCTGCTGCAATTTTTGTATCGAGACCAAAGAAAATCTACCAAAAAGCTCAAAAACTGTCATGTCAATGCCAGTTTCTAAATGTATACCCACAATTATTAAGCATCGCATAGGTATATTCAAGAGGTAGAATAGTATAGATTATATAATAGATCCCCACTAAAATAACAAGACATTTATCGGTGGAGTGAAGGAGAGGGTTAAAGTTTAACGCATATGCCCATTGAGTATTCAAATGCACCTAAAATATGCATTATGGAAGACTCTCGACGAAAGTGATGAGTTACATAACACACCGTAACGACTGCACTGGTTTCAGGTCTATCTTTTCTACAGCTTGGATATTCTCCTATGCAAAAAAAAACTTAACCCTCATCATTATGGCTACTTGCTACTAACGCATATAGCGGTAAAAAAAGCATATTTATGTAACGCACTGCAAAATAACTCAATTGCAAGTATAACAGGGGGTGGGACCTGAGAATACTTTAACCATTAGATATGCATCCAAGCCATATGTCAAGACAATAGGAGCAAAATAAAAAAAGTCCAAAGGAACACCACAAATAGCATTATATGCTTATGTAGAACATAAAAAAGCAACACATATATTTAATTCTATGCTGGGCGACACTCTATTAAAAACTAACAGCATTAGAAATTATGCCTTAGACACAATTGCGGACATTTCTTGAGTGGATTTTCTTAGACTACTATGGTCCGTTCAACCTTTCCCCGGAAGCAGGGTAAAGAATATCTGTAAGATGGCCTTGACAAAAGACAGTAAAGGAGCGTGCAACATCGGAATGAGGGGAAAAATGTGGTTCCTCCGATAAAGATCTTCGAAAATCATTTTCTTTGAACCCTTATTGGGAAAGTGTGTACGAATTCGGTAAAAAAAATCCAAAACGCAGAGCAATGTCGGGCATTCTACGCTTTTGCTTTTGTGGAGGCATTCTCTTGAAAACCATCTGTGTGCATATAATACAATACCGTATGAGCGGTTTTTTAATAAGTTGGCTGCATATTATTTTATTGCTTTGGGTAAACTCAAGGACATTTCATAATGTAGTGTTTCTACTTGTAATGCTAATGCGAGTCAATAGTAAGAACAATAGTAACTCCTTTTTAGCTACTTAAAGATACTGGGCCATGTATACCCTAGCAAGTTTATCAAAAAAGGGAAAGTTGGCCGAGACTAAATTTGTTTCAATTTTCTGAAAAAAAAAAAATGAACGATAATATGATTCAACTGTATGATTCAGTAAAATCATCATCTAGTATAAGCAAAATTTACTCTCAACACATGCAGTAAGTTTTAACTGTAGAAGTGGGGGGGGGGATATACTCGACCTTAATACACAATTGATTTATGCGGTACAGGGCGGGTGTAGCTTTCAGGATTAAGAAAGAGAATTTTGATCTTCTCAAGTATTTCTGAGAGAATATTCTGTAGCTGAGAACATATACCCTTTTTTTTTGTTTAGAAAACCATACAGCAAATAGAGTTGTTGATGTTCTCAGAAGATGAATTCATAGGAAAGGCTGGTATAGAAAATTGGTTTCATATTTGTCTAATGCTGTCTAGTCCACCCAAGACAAGAGCAAAAAAACGTGGCATCTAAGCTTCACATTTCCTTGTTAATAAAGGCTAGTATACACGCCGTTTAGGCAACCTTTTTGCTTGACTTTAACTTTTTTTTTCCCGAAACTAGCAATAGTCCAAATTCACCCTTTACCTGTTTTAAATCTACAAGCCAATAATTACGCCGTATAGCAGACGCTATCGTCTCCCCCCCCCGATCGAAGTACAACTAACAAACAATCGTATCAGTACACCTATCCGATTTTGTAATCATTGCCAGCTCCGTCAAATGAATCTTGTAGTGTCTAGACTTTCTAACAGATTTGTAACAAAAAGAGCATCTGCTGCTCTCCTATTCTGTACTATTTTTTTTTGGAGCTCAAAAACTCCATCGCGATGGTTTCAGTGAGTCTCCTAACATCCCACACTTTTCTTTCCCAGTGCAATCGCTTCTCTCTCTGTTGGTTGCATAACTGTAGTTCTGTTGAAGTTTACTGCATGTGTTTTGTGATCATTAGCCCAGCAGTGGAGAAGCCAGGTAAGTTTCTGGGGGTGCATCGGATCCTTCATAATGATAGTCAAGTCCACAAAATCCCACGGAAGATCCACACATAGATCAGTAGGTGCATCTGAATCAACAAGTGAAAAGGATCGCCGACGTAATCATGTTCGTAGACAAAACACGTACAACCATACATCTGCTCTGTTTCAGAATATTACAAAAGGGTGATTTCATCCCTTCACCTTTCTAACCGTTGAACCTCCTTACAATCCCCCGATGAGAACAGAACACATGGTAAACTTTCATCAACAACTGCTGCATTGTCTTAGCCGGAATAAGATATCCTATCTCCAGCCAAAGAGAGAGAGGGGCGATGAGAGTTTCAAACCTGCCCACCCTCCGGTGATGGACTGGAGTGTTGGGTTGAGTGCACTAAATATGCTGCACAAACAGAAGGATGATTATCTCCCCCCCCAATACTACAGTCTCCCTATTCTACACCATTCTGACTATGCACAGTGCCAAATGTAGAGCTAGAGCATAAATAGGAGCACAGAAATGTTCGCGAGAACAATGGGTGTGGATGTAGCAATAGGTCGAAAAGCGGTCGGCCTTGTTCCGTTTCACGCACATGTACTGTTTTCTTCCACTGATGGGAGGGCAACCACAAACAGTGAAAATCCTGTACTGTGGTTCCGAGTACTGTACAACACACACAGACGAAGACCACTCAGCACAAAGATAGACACTCACCTCCATTCTCCAGTAGTATAATGGAATCCGCGCGGGGGTCAATTGAGTCCTCTAAGATGCTCTCTTTTGCCTATTGTACGTGTCCTTCTCCACCTCCAATTTCCCTCCCCCCCCTTCCCGAAAATCTTTCTTTTTCTCTGCATCAAACAGGATTTCCCTACATC
>ERZ1036435.376-NODE-376-length-21808-cov-10.809360_pt1 | contig 21808 bp, 10 predicted proteins | sample MGYA00514223_ERZ1036435 | MGnify/ENA primary metagenome ERZ1036435 (study PRJEB33795, sample SAMN09464927) | human gut metagenome | host: Homo sapiens | place: USA: Stanford, California | collected 2016-08 | study: EMG produced TPA metagenomics assembly of the... | reverse complement strand
CAGTCTTGGAAGCTATCTTCGAAGTCGATGCCAACGGTATCTTGAAGGTCACTGCCGTTGAAAAGTCCACTGGTAAGTCCGCTAACATTACCATCTCCAACGCTGTTGGTAGATTGTCTTCTGAAGACATTGAAAAGATGGTTAACCAAGCCGAAGAATTCAAGGCTGCTGACGAAGCTTTCGCCAAGAGACACGAAGCTAAGCAAAGATTGGAATCTTACGTTGCTTCCATCGAACAAACCGTCACTGACCCAGTCTTGTCTTCCAAGTTGAAGAGAGGTTCTAAGACTAAGATTGAAGCTGCTTTGGCTGACGCTTTGAGTGCTCTACAAATCGAAGATGGTAGCGCTGAAGAATACAGAAAGGCTGAAGTTGGTTTGAAGAGAGTTGTCACCAAGGCTATGTCTTCCCGTTAAGGTTGAATGAATAAATATTTCATATAAGTAATTTCATGTTCATTTTGTTTAATATCCTTTTGAAACATTTGTACCTTATTTATCATTTAAAGGAAAAATTATAACGCTCTAGAATAATGGTTTCAGCTGAACTTACATTGTGGTAATGTATGGCGACCAGATCATTGTAGCTAGTTAAATTAATTTGTTTCATCAAATTTAATATGCACTTCACTGAATTAATGTATAATATAGAACGGTTATACAATATCTATTATAAAAACAAATGAGCGGTTCATTCAGGAGAACCAGCCTCTATATTAAAAACTCCGCGCTCAATCTCGTTAACATCAAATCTCTTCTTTTTTAGCTTACCTTCCCAATCTTTATGTGGAATATCCCATTCACATTTCTGTGCAACAACCGTAGCAACGTCATCACAGAATCCAAGTAACTCTATATCAAATTCGGCATGTTTTACTGGATCCTTGTTTATTAATACTTGTGGAACATATGCAGGTATCATATTCACAATTTCGCTGACTGGGGCGACTTTCAAACTGGTACCAATACAGATAAGCAGATCACATTTCATTATATCTTCTCTGATGGTCTTATGAAACTTCGACGGTAATGCTTCACCAAAGAATGTGATGTCAGGTTTGAGAACTCCGTAAGATTTCAATGCAAAATTGTTATTTTGTATGCCGGATTCCAAGTTACCTTTCAATGTATCGTACTCCTCGTCACCAGTATTTGGAAAGTATTCTCTTCTTTTTTGATAACAATAAGGACATAGCGGTAATTCCATCGATCTGATGTTACTGAAAATCTTTTCTCCTGGTATTTGCCAGTGGCAGGTAACACAGGATGCAGTGGCAAAAGAGCCATGACATTGAACTAGTTTTTCAGGATCTATTCCTGCGTAAGATTCCAAATTATCAATATTCTGTGTATAGTTTCTTAATAGCTTACCCTTGTCCTGTAGCATTTTTATAAAGCTATGCAAAGGTGAGTACATATTCTCCGGGGGTAAAATCATGTGGGCGATGTTGTAAAAAACGGATGGATCTTGCATGAAAATATCATAGTTGAAAACATCCTGAGGGTCGTCCAAACCTAAATGTTGAATCTTGGAGTAAAAACCTTCTGAAGATCTGAAATCCGGAATACCTAAGGATGTTGATACACCAGCACCTGTGAGCACCAATATTCGTTCAGCTTTTTTTATTTTGGAGACAAAATGGTCTATGGTATAAAAGTTGGATAATCGAATTCTTGTTGCTAGTACTCTATTTATAGCTTTCTGTAAATCTTTGATTAGTTTAACAGCCTCTTTTTTTTCCAAAGGATCAGTGAAATCTTCGTATTCGAGCTTGAACTGGTCACTACTTTTCACTGGATGGAAAAATCTATAAAGACTTGATAAAAGTTCTTTGTCTCTAATCTCAAAGCCCAATAACTTGATTAACGAATAGATATAGAGTGAGTTCAGCTCTTCCGGTAGGTAAGTGTCCAAAAACTTACGAAGACCGTAGTATTTCAAAAACTTTCTCGCGTTCAGGGATTCGTCTTTCGAATAGTTAGGTAAGACATACTTTCCATTTTCTGGGTTCTTACCGATACTTACGGGTGATTTTTTCGGTATCTTGGGTAGTAACGCGGCTTTTTCAGGCTCATCCATCTCCTCTGTTGTATAAGGGGCTCTAATCTCCTCGGTGTTCAGCCCATCATCCGTTGTGTCATCTGTCATCTCACCTACAGATATCCGTGGCTTCTTCGCCACGGGCTCTTCATCCACATGAGAACCTCTAGATATGATCATTCCTAATTTCTTGGTCACCGGTACTTTTTCTTATATCTTAGCTCCACAACTTGAACCGGTATGGCCACCTATACACCCCTTCTATCACAACGAAAAGGGCTGATCGATCAGTACTCCCACTTCAGATCAAGTAAAATACCGTAAATCGGATTAGAACCAAAATAAACCCAACACTGCTTCCAGGTTTGTTTATTCCCAAAGTTGAGAATGTTCGCCGTCGCAGCCAGGTAACGTGGTGTGGTGTCTTCCTTCGCAACCGTATCAGTTGGTCCTCCTTGCTCTTGCTACAGCTAGTCCCACCCCCACCGCTATGTTCACTGCACAGTTGATAGTTGCGCATCGATCGGTTTGTTTGGCTTCGGCAGAAACTTTTTCACTTTTGAGCTCGAACTCTCCCGACGGGAAATTGTGGCCATTCTTTGACCATCAATTTTCACTCAGAAACACTCGCAGAGAAGACTTCTCTTCACTGCAGAAAATTCGTCATTTTTGTGTATCCAAGCGTGCAATACGGTAAGAGTCATGTGATCTAACGTACTACAGTATGATAATAAACTGCGCCAGAAGCGTTGCTCTTTCCTGGCCAATTCATCTTAGAAGAGCGTGTTTGACAACCGACAGGTACATTAGTACAACGAGACTCAGCTTGCATATTCTGCGTATCCTCCGTACTCAAATTTGCTCATCTGGGCCTTCTTTGGCGTACCTCTGGAGTTTTCCTCGTCTGCAACAGACGAGGAGACACTGCCGTTGGGTTTGGACTCACTGTTCTGGTCCTGCGTTTCGTCTCCGGCGGATGCAGCTGCTAGCGGACCCACACCGATGTTAGCAAGGGCGATCTCGGCGCTTGTGTTCTCTAGGTTGATGTCGTTCACGATTGTGCCTGTCTCCTTCGCTAGCTCGGTGACTTTCACCATCAGCTCGATCTCTTCTCGGTTATATGTGTCTACTTGGTTCTGTAAATGGGAAATGTACTCCACTGCCTGTGTCAAGATTTGACCTTTGTTGGGTCTGCCGTCTTTTGTACCCGTACCTTTCAGTTTTGGCGCGCCAGATGCAGGCCCTGGTGTCTCGCCATTGGCCCCAGATTCGTTCCCACTACCATAGGATTCTTGGAAAAACTCAGCTGGGATTAACCGTAGCAGCTCCTGTATCTTGTCCGTCATGTTGTCGTTCCTCTTGCGTGCCGCCTTCATCTGCCCTGAGCTAGATGGCACAGACTGCGAAATAGGTGTTGACATTTTGTGTTTTTACTATAGTTTTCTTCCTTTTCACTTCAGTCAATTGGATTCCTCTTCTAAATGGCAAAATCTGTCTTCCGTCAAAATGCTGGCCAAAGATTAACCTTGCCTTCTCTAATTACTGATAATTGAGTATTAAATGTATTGAATATGAAGTAGTCTTCTCAGGATGACTCTCTTGCAATACCTCTCAACCTTAACTCATCTTGAACCGAGCTTTCCTGTAAGGTCAGGCCTTCGGGCCACTTTTTCGGGAGTTTTAGCTCAACAGACAACCTTTAAGTATGTCGTACATAGTTATGTATATACGGATTTAGTCATTTGCTATAGATTATCTACATATATCTTTTGGCTATTTAAAACTGCGAGAATCTAGTCTTAGTGTATTAAATTTTATTCAACATTTGTATGTATGGTTTATGTATGGAACAAAGTTATCTTTAGAGAGTGTAACGGATGACCTTTGATTGTTCGTATGGCTCTTCGTTGGACAGTTGATCAATGATCAAGGTTTTCAAAGTTTCTTTGTCACCGATGTGATGCTTGTACAGGAACAGGTAGGCCACTAGGTTTCCAGTGTATTTGTTCTTCAAAAACTCAATCCAATCGAATTCTTCATTGTCCCTATCACCTTGGTTGAAGTGCTCTATGTTTTCAAATGCCTTTTCAACGACTTTCTTGGCAATTTCATCATGGTCAGTTACCTTTTTGGTTTGTAGGAACAATGTTATTGCCATAGCGCCGTACAATGCAGATTTTTCACCGTAAATTGATCCCAGTTTTGATAGATCAGAGAGACATAGAGCCAGCTTCTTATTTCTCAAATTGTAATCAAAGTCTAGACAGTAATCCTTTTCTTCCTGTGACACTTGATTTAAGTAGCCGTTATAGAAATTCTCTGCAAAATCTTCCAAAAAGTTCTTTGATTCGAGTAATTGCAGACCGAAGACATCCTTCTCTTGCTCCTTTGGATAAGCAAGAACTTTTGCTTCCTCTTCTTCTCTACATTTACGAGCAGCAGCACTCTCTTTCTTTGGTTTCTTGTTCTTTGAGCCATTTTCGATACCAGAGTCATCACTAGATCTCTTGGTTCTTATATCATGTAACTCAAAGTAGGTAGACGAAGCTCTCTTCATTGCTCTCACATACATTGGCATGGTGTACAGTTTCTTACCCCACTCTAGCATTTCAAGGTATGCTCTTGGGGTACCCTTTCTCATACAATATGAGTGGAAATCAAGTTGGTCATCTTCAAATTGCTTGTAAAATTTTGAAATCGCCAAGAATCTCTTTAGGGACAGACCTTGGAATTTATCGCAATTACCTTCAGCATCCTTTAATTCTTGGTTTTTGACTTCTTTTTCCTCTGATTCTTCCAGTATTTCAATCTCCTTTTTCAATTCCTTCAACTTATTAGAGGAGTCTAAGTATAGTCTCTGATAAGCCTCACCAAGCTCAACAATGAACCACGATGCTTCCACTAAGTGCAAGTCCTTCAAACCATTGACTGAGTCCTCATTCTTTGTGAAAAGAGAGGCAACTTCAACTGCCTCATCGATTTTATTAGCTCTCAACAGATACTTCACTGACTTACAGTTAATGAATCTGTCTTGTAAGTCCAGTTTTCTCGCTTCTTCTAGGATATCAGATGCGGAATCTAGCAATCCCAGATGCTTCAAAATACGAGCTTTCTGAATGTAAAATTCAACCATAGTTGGAGTATGGTCCATGGCTTTATCGATATATGACTGGGCTTGAGTAAAGTCCTTCAGATACAAATAGTGCTGGGAAAGAAAGTAGCACGTCCAAATGTAAGGAATCTGTTCCTTTCTTTCATCAATATTTTTCAAATATTCAAGGGCAATTTTTTCAATTGGGACAATAACCTTGTCTCCTCTAGATCTGTACAGATTTTTTAAGCTCCCAAAAGTTGCTGGAACACCCCTCTTCAACATTGGATGAATGTATTGTTCTAGCTTCTTGCTCAATTCTGTCTCATCCTGTATGAAAGTCAATGGAATGTATCTTGGTGGATCACAATTTGGATAGAATTTTTCTAGCTTTTCATATAGTGCCTTTCTAAGTCTATTGTCACCTCTGATACCTAGTGAAACTTCCAGAAGATTATAGTATTTAAAGTTGTCTGGGTTTCTTTTAATCAGCGTTCTATACATGATAGAAGCGTCCTTCATGTTACCCATTTTCATGTAAATGGAAGCCTTTCTCTCAAGGACAGCATACTTGTCAAAGATGTCCTTTTCAACATCGGTCAAATGGTTCAAGACTTTTTGTAGTTTATCAGCATTGCTTCCAGCATTACGATACATAATATCGTTCTTATACATCAAACATTCATTGTGTTCGTACTTTTCAGCTTCGCTGATCTTTCCACTTGCAATCTTCTCGAACTGAGAAAGGGTGTTGATGGCTTGTTGTCTCTCACCATTTATATCTTGGCTGACAGCCAAAGCAGTCCAGTTAGCTCTATAGCCCATATAAGTCTCCCAGTAGGCCTTTCTGGCAATTAAAGCCTTCTTGTGATCGTTGACTTGCGAGTATAGTGTGGCAAGGTCTCTGTAAATTTGATAGTTGTTGGAACCATTCTCTAAAGAAGCTTGGAACCATAATATACTTTTATGGTAATCTTTGATGTTACGCATGTATATACCGAGGATGTGGCAACACATAGCAGACGCAGTAGTACCGTTGATCTTGCTTACTGCATTCTCGATGTACTGTGTGGCCTCGTCCTTCTCACCAATTGAGTAAAGATCAAGACCTTTCAAAGCCAAGCAGTCAACATTAGAGCTCTCCTTCTTCAGCACACCATCCAAAATCTTTATAGATTTCTTGTAGTTCTTACCTTCGTAGAGTTTTAAAGCCTCTAGAAATTGAGTAGTATCTTTTGTGCCTAGCCTGGACACCGGCTTGGCCTTCACACCACCTCTTCTCCTGGACATATTCTGAGCGGTTAGTTCGTTATATAGCTTCTTTGCAATTGAATCAATGGTGCAAGATCAATTGGCCAACTACAAAAGGTCAATTGATATCTTGTTCAGCAGTTGTGAAATATTTCAGAAGTTGACAAAAGTCTCGATGAGATGGGACTCTTCGTCAACTTTTACCGTTGAACGTGAATATTTTCGTTACGAGGCTATATAGATATTGAGAAGTGTAAATATTAAATATTTCTAATTTGAATGATTATCTGGTTCTTGAAGTTGATCTTGAATTCTATACTTTGTTGATCTATTTTTTTCTATTCGTCATGTCCCTTGAAGGCAATGATTTTACATTGCTCTTCATAGCCAGGTATCTGGATATAATTGATATTGTTGTTTTCCAAGTCAGTTAGACTGGTATTGTTCTTTACAAAAGTATCAGGTTCCATGACTCCAACAAACACTGTTGAAATGTTACCATCTTGTGCCATTATTCTTTGTAAGCAAGGTAGGTTACCACTCAGCCTGAAAGAGCAAGGCTCCATTGTCGTGAAAATTACTGTACCAGGCGGAACTTTGTCTGTGTTGTGGGTCTCAAAATACTTCTCCAATGCACATTGTTCTGCGTGTGTATTTCCGGGAAGTTCTCTTGAATGGCCTACAGAGAGCACTTCGGTTCCATTGACTAAGACAGCACCAACGCTGAAAGCCGTCTTTGTTGGACCACATTTGTCAGCTTCTTCGATAGCCTGTACCATGTACTTTCTATTTGGAGCTAGAGCCCATTCTGGTAACTCTGTTCTATAGCTCCATTTCTTCTTACCAGTATCTGGGTCGATTTCAGTTGATTCATACTTATATGCATGTAGCCATAAATCCAAGTCGTTTGGACCTGGATCAGTATATAGTGGGATATCGCATACTTCGCATCTATATGAACTCATGACTTCACCTTGAGCGTCTGGATGATACCAACTCTCTGCACATTTCGTCTTTCCGAAAGCATCCAGTTTAAGGACAATTTCTTCATATTTTTTTGAATCAAAATTTGGTCCCCAAACTTCAGTATTGGAATATATGGGGTCATTCGCTATAGGGTGGCCAAGAAATTGAAGATGGACTCGGATCTGATGTGTTCTACCAGTTAATGGTTTGCATTTAACTATACTAGTCTGGCCGTCAAAACTTATCCTCTGAAAGACAGTCTTTGCTGGTTTTGCATCATCTTCATTGGTGTCATCACATATGATATTAAGAGACACTTTCGGATCGTATGACTTTAGAGGTTTCTCTACAGTTATTTCACCGGTAGGGAATTCACCTACAACTCTGGCAATATACTCCTTTGTAACTTCTCTGGTTTTCATTTGGTCTGCCATTTGGTCTGCACCTTCTGGAGTCTTGGCCAAGAACATCAATCCACTTGTTAATCTATCTAATCTATTGCATGGATGTACGCTTCTCTTCATTTGCTTCTCTAGAATCTTAGTAATTGTGTTATAACGATATCTCCCTGTAGGGTGAACCGGTATTCCACCAGGTTTGTCTATGACAAGGATATCGTCATTTTCAAATACAATTTTTATTGGTCTAGAAGTGACTGGAGGTTCATGTCTGTGCATCTTATGGGTGATCATTTCACCATTTCTGAGTATAGTTTCTAAGTTAGCTGGTTTACCATTCACAGAAACGGCTCCTTTAGCAATTGTTTTCCTGTAGTGGTCGGGCTCCTGGTCCCTGAACTCTTGAGTAAATATATCAATAATTTTTCTATCTCTCCATCTTTCCTTGCAGAAAGTCTTGTATTCAAACTCATATGGTTCAACTCTGCGTAATGGGCCATCAATGACAACTGTGTACTCGGGATCAGTAACTTTTTTTCCTTCAGCGCCAGCCTCAGCAACTCGTATCTTAAATCCATTGTCGTCTCTCATCTGATTAGTAGCATCAAATTTCCGTTTCTGCTTTCTAGAATTCTTCAACTTCTGTTCCTCCTTAGCAATCTTGATCTCCCTTTCTAGATGTTGCTCAAATGCACTCGGAGGCCGGGATGGGTCAGAACCTTCAATCATAATTACACCAATTAACCTTGCTAATATTACAAACTTTAATACTGGTCGACTGCTTCTCGTTGTTTTCACTTTAAATCAGGTCTTTATGAATAATCTTGTCAAATATATTATTTTGCATATTTTTTGCAAAATTTAAGTGATGATTTGTGAGTTTTGCTCTGATGTACTGTTGAAACTAATATAACAAACAATTGGAAGTCATAGATAATGGACAAATCATATTTACTATACGTAGAAACTAGAAAACAGTTATTAGAAGATATGTTTTGATTTCTTCAGTAAGTGTTTTTTGAATTGTGTTGATTTTAAAGTAAATTATAGAAGAAATAAAATAAAATGAGTGCAGCTAAAATGTATACCGGAGTACTACGGCGTAGCCACTCGTAGGCCAATAAAGTGTCCGCAAAATACCCTAGCGTCTCATTCAGTGGCTCGAGGAGGCGTATCAGTTCGAGCTCATGCTTATTATCCTTTGTAAGATCAGGCACTTGTATGGCCAGACCCACGGCTTGATGATCTGTGAATTGCATGTGGCGTACTCTTTCTAGAGATTCATACCGAGCCTTGCCCATTGGTAATCCCGATGGGTATTTCTTGTATAGTATTCTGTCACACCATGATGGTATTCTCTTGTTATTGTAGCTGATCATGTCGCCAACTTTGTATTTATAAGTAGGGGGGAATGTTACTGGCTGTTCGTCAAACCCACGGAATATGACATGCTTAGCTCTTAAATGGTTTAACTCCTCATGCTTGCGAAGAGTGGGTTCCCATTCACTAGCTATATGAGCTTTGAAATTTGGGTCATTGACCCTGAAGTTTAAATCACCAAAGACAAATATATGCCCTTTTCTGAATTCTAAATCACTGAAATCACGGTTGCATTGTGTCATAATCCTGTCATAGTCATTGATTCTTGAGGTCATATTATCTTCACCCTCGTTGGCATTCAAATGGCAGCTAATAAATGTGAATGTCTGCAATACTGTACTCTCATTCTTCTTCAATCTGAAACTGTAAGCAGTACCACCTTTCAATGTAGAACCAAACTTCCCACAGTTTGATGTGGTAGAGGCAGAGTCATGGCACTCAATCGTCTCTTTCCCTACAACTAGTACCGCAGTTGCACCTACATAGCTATAGCCCAGTTTCTTATAATTGTTCTGTGGGAACAGCTCATCGAGAATGTCCAGGATATCCTTCAGGATGTCAATCAGAGCAGCCTCCATCCGTATCTTACCGGCACCTTCCCATATTCTGACAAGCTCTTGGAACCCAAATGCATATATATCCTGCGCATTGTTGTTGTTGAATGTTATCAGCTCTTTCAAGATTGCTGATTTCTCCTGTTGATCTCGGAATGGGAAGTCCCTGGCACAGTTCAATGTCACAACAGACACATCCCAGAGTCCATTACAGTCACTATTAGTGGTAGTCATGCTAATTGGAGTGATTTTTAAATGGCAAAGACTGAATATGTGCTCTAATTGTTACAATTGAAGGATGAACTCTTAAAATTATAATTTAAGGGAAACTTTAGTTTGCGATGACCTTGATTAATCGAATTAAGCATGGACCTTTGATGCTCTGTGAGAAAAGTTACAATTAAACTCGGAATCTATAAAGTATCTATAGTATTACTTAAGACTAAATTACATGTATCCATTATCCTCTGGAGTTGATGACATCTGCTGATGTTTTGACTATCAAGTCGTGCAAATCTTTGGGTCCACTAGAGGCAATGACACCCTTGGTCTGCAAAGTACGACCCTTACCGAAATCTAGTGGCAAATTTTCCATAGAGTCAGTGTGGTATCCACCAGCTTCCAATACTATAGTATTTCCGGCAGCGTGGTCCCAGATTTTCTCTCTATAAGACAGTTTAATTGGTAAACGTAGGTAAACGTCAGCTAGACCCAATGCCAAGAGGCAGTATTTAACTTGGGAATCCAAGTGCAGGGAGCTGTTTATGCCCAACTTGGCCTTTATTTGAGATTGTTCGTCATGGGAAGAATGAGATTTCTCAACACCTTCTAAAGAGATCATTTCACTGGTGTCCTTCAATTGTCTTACCTTGATAGGTTTCCAGTCTGGTACTTGGGTAGAACAGGTAGCATAGAACGCACCTTGAGTCTTAATAGCACTGAACAAGTAGCCAAACTCCTTATAACCCGGTAGATCAGAACCACCATACTTTTCCAGGGACAGATTTGGGCAGCCAATGCATCCGACTTGGACAATTCCGTCTATGATCAGTCCTAAACACACGGCAAATTGGTCTCCTCTTAAAAACCCCTTGGTCCCATCGATAGGATCCAAACACCAGAAACGGCCCTTGTTACCACCTTCGTAGTTGCCGCAGTCAATGACTTTACGGACATCATCTAGGGAGCTCAGTGGGTACTCGTTGCTGGTGAACTGAATCGAGCTGTCGTTGTATTGCTTGTCAAATATCTTGTCGTTCTCCTTAATTTGATGTAGAATCTCAGAGACAAACTCATCGGAAAGACCATCAGATGACTCCTCACCTACAATTTTGTCATCTGGGAAATTAGACTTGATCGCATTGATAATTATAGTCTGCGCAGCAAAATCACCTACCGTTACAGGCGAACTATCACTCTTGGTAATAGTGGTGCTATCCCTGTGGGCAATTACATCGGCCTGAATCCTCCTGGTCAGCAGAGAAGCCTTGCGCACCGCTTGCGTAGCCACTAGTAATTCCCTTTCAAACGCCATTTCCTTTTGATGCCAAATTAAGTGCCGTCTAAACCTGCTCCTCGTAATACAATCCGTATACCTTCCTGTATCAGCCAATGCCTGAGATTGGGCAAAGAATTATGCAGAGACCGTGAGAGCTCTTTCCTGCTCTTTATATATGACTACTTCTGGCGAGTCCGCAGTTCATCCACACAGTTTATGTGTGCATATACTGATTCACGTAGTGTATATCATGTGACATGATTAACTATGCACTATGAAGTAGTAATAGCTATATTTTGAATAGCGTAAGTTTGGTGTATATTCGATTAGAGTCTCTTGATGGTCGTAAAATGCTCAGGAGCCCCCTCTATCTTTTAAATATTTGTATATATTTATATGAAATCATTGGGTGTGTAACAACGGATTTTGTTTTGAAAGTAACTGTTTGTTACCTAAACGTATACTGCCAGGGGAATGAGCAAGTAGTTGAAAATATGCTTACGATAATAAACATTAGGTAAACACTATATACATAATCTAAACTATACTTGAGTCCTATCTATTTTGAATTTAGCTATGTCACTGCCAAAAGATACGATCAAATAGGCGTATTCGGCTACACCTTTGACGTCGTCTCTGGGACAATAGATGTAATCCATACCGTTGATCTCAAGGAACGGGAAGTCTATATCGTCAATGCCACAGTAAACATTCGTGCTGCCATGCAGTTTCGAGTATATGCATTGGAATTCGTCGTCGTTCTCGGGACCCAATGTGTTCCACCCCAAAATGTATTCCTGTCTAAAGGAATGTATGCCTTTATACTTGGTCAATCTTAGCAAGGATATTAGACCTACTTGCGAGGCTACAGCTATACAATTCATCTCTTTGATATGACAGACGAAGTTGATCCTATTGAGAGCCATAATTGTGCCTTTAAAAGAACATAGAGTTATCGACTCTAACGGGAATATTTCATCAGAGGTGTATGACAAAATTAGCATAGGGTGTGTCTTCACTAGATACACCTTCTGTGCAGTAGTCACAAGGAGAAAACCAGAATGGAATTCCTTAAGCTTGTAGCCCATTGGATAATTTCTTGTGTTTGGCTCAATGCAGTTTAATAAATCATGTACTTTCTTTACGTGATTATGTATACCCCATTTTCTTTGATTCCCTTCCTGCGCGGATGCCAGTGACAGCGATGGATGCAAAAATTTGTGGTCTTCTGGTATCTCTTCATTTTCTGTGCTGGTTATTTCATTGATATTATAAGGAGCAATATCCTTCCAGGAGCCGCGATATCCAGAATGGAAAACACTCGACGCACATAACACAACATAATCGTTCGAAACTTGAGAAAATGGCTGCGAGAGTTCTTCCAAATCATGCGAGTTATATATGGTTGTCAGATAGTTCCTATTATATTGATATTTTAGCCCATTCTTCTCTCCCCATATTTGACTTTTTTGTCTTACTTTGAACAATTGTGAGAATCTGTCATTTTGTCTCGAGTTCAAGTTATTATCTAAAGTAGTAGAATCCAATACTTTTTCAATCCTTCTTTCTATATCCTCATACAGTGTTTCACTAGACAGCGCAGGAAATGCATAATTAAATCTGACTTTTTCTTTTTGAGCTGACTGAACATCGACCTTATACTGGACTTCGGTGTTGTTATGCAAAAAAAACTCTATGGTACCCCCCGGTGGTATACCCGATATATAATTTGGCAATAAACGAGCTTCTTGGATGAATCCCTCATTATCAAATGTTGTAAATCGCAGCTTCACTGGTAAATTTACCATGCCATATCTACAACTTAACTCTAACTGAGATACTGGCACTTTTACTTGTGTAGTCAGTGCCCCGATACCAAATGATTTCGTCTTATAACAATTAGAAGGGGAATTTCCTAGGATTTGACTATCTTGGCACATTGAAGATAAAGTCGATACCTTTGAAACTTTCTGATAATTCAGATTTAAAAATTCATAAGCGCCAACTTCCATAAAGTCCGCTGAAGTTAACGGTGTTACTGTCCAACAAAACTCGCCAAAAAATTGGGTGTCTTTCATACTGACGTCTATATCATTGTTTGTTTGATCGAATTTTATAGCTAGAGATGTCAAATTACCAAATATAGATGCATATACCAGCAGAAGACTACCATCTGTATTTGTTTCACCAGGAATAAATGAAAGACAAGGCACATTGTGCACTGTTATTACTTCCTTACAATGTACGGGTCCTACTACCACATTATCTTCATCATACGAAATTACAAATAAGCTTATACCTGGACCGTTATGCCCAAGAGCTATGTAGGTTCTACCATCATAATCGATTGAATCTGCACTCCAACAGCTTACCGGTGTTCGTAGTACCATATACGGAGCTATTTCAATCCTACTTGTACCATGTTTGTTATCCTCAATGAACATAACTATTGTTGCCAGTGAGTAGAATAGAACTATCCCAGAATCACAGCACAGACATAGATAAAAACCACCTTTTATTTCCAATATTTTCATATAATTGATAGTCACATCCATCAAATTTGTGGATATGAAAGCATCTGGAATTTTTAATTGCTCAGTCATTGTAGTCTCATCGATATGCGCACTCCAATCGCTCAATTTCAGATAAAATAGCTTTGAGGCTGCTGTTAAACATGCTCTATTATGTATTTCAACTGTTGAGGATCTACCGATAATGATATAGTCTCCAAATATCTGCATCAAGTTATTCTTAAAACCGAAACCTTCCACAGATTTCCTTGACACGTATTTTCTAACAGTAAAGTTCACGCATAGTTTCATATCCGACGGCAGCAAGTTATCTGCTGGCTGGTGGGACTTCCAATTCGACCATACTGGCTCCCTTGTATCTCTATCACGCTTGACATTGGCAATGAACTCATCCTGCGAGTCGGTAAGCTCGTTATCTGCCTCAATTTCAGACACTTTTTTTGCCAAATAAGGCTCTATATGGGGAAGCAGATCAGACCCTTGGTTATTGTAGCATTGATAATACCGATCTATTGACACTATATCCTCAGTTAATGGAGTACCAATGCTTTGAAAGACCTCGTAGTCATAACACTCGCTTGGTGTGTCAAGCTTCTTTCGTATTCGCCTAGAGAGTAGCCATATTTGATAGGCTTGCTCATCCATCCTGCATCTAGAGCAATTTAATTATAATAGTCCTGCTATGCCATTAGTTATAGGCAACCGGGTCGTATTTATGAAATGGCACCTCTATATGCCTCATCACAATCTCATACTATTTTGCTGTGCTTTCGGATCGTGAGTACCTTAATTCACCAGAGATAAGTCAGAAGTGATGTGCGATGGGTCCATCGATAACCCCAGACAATAGTTTGTGGTTATAATATAGTACTAAATACTGTATTCAGTTTTATTTAACTTTGTATCAATGCTATTATACTTAGGAGATAACTGCTAACGCTCGCGGTGGGTGTATCAGATAATGCAGTTTATAACTGATTGTACCTGAGCATTTTCAATAACGTATCTCGTAGGAACCAGATTTTGATACGTAACGGATCCATTTGACAGTTTTGTATCTCTCAGACTCCTTGATAGTAAAGTACCGCACCACCAATCCTGAGTTGCTAAACATCATGATCTCGAAATCCAGTGATATTGGTGGTTTTTGCCATTGTTGGATGTTCAATCTTGGTGCATCTTTAGATGTGATGGTCACCGCACTCAAAGTATTCTCTGTCAGACCATTGTATTTATTGAATGTCCACAACATTGCCTTCTCTTCTGGAGCAAATTTGCAGGAGCCATTGGATACGTCAATCTTACAGTCCAGCGTTTCCGGTGGGACAGGAATTTTCATGGTTACGTTCTTTGCGGTAAGCTTGCTTGGGAATAAAGACTTCAAAGTGATTCTATACTCGACTGCAGTTCCAGAGGAAGAATATGTAACTATGGGGCTGACTTTGAATGGCAAGTTAATATTACTTCTCACATGGTACTTCATTAACTCCATTGATCCATCCGGTGGAACAAATTTTATTATTCTATCCTTATCGAACTTCTCCAAAGAGACACATTGGTGGAATTTGCAATCCTCTAGTAAAACCGATCCAGCAGCTGCCTTTGGAATTGCCTTCTTGTTCTTAATATAGTCAAACGAATCACCGTAGTCATCGTTCTTCACACTCAAAGAATCGTTTAACCCAAATTGACACACGGGTGTACCGCTAAGATGTGTCACCAGATCAATTGTTCCGTCCACGTAGGACTTTAGGATAGACCCCTCCTTTGATACCAAGATACTGATCTTCTCATTGACATAGAGGAAAATCTCATTCTTCTTATGTGATATGCCCTTAGGTCTCCAGGGTAATTCTCCTGCCATATTGAACGCCCCACTGCTATTGTTGCTGGATTCTTGATTTAAGAAGCTACTGGTACGTCGTAGGAATTTCGGGATCTTAGGCAAAGTAGAGTTCTTGTTCTGCACAGAAATGGCAAAATTCTCTATTGTCTCCTTTGAAGGTTTCACAGACATCTTCTTGATCACCGTGGCAGGATCAGTATCCATTGGCGTGCCGTTTTCACCCAACATAACGTCCAAGAGCTCATAGCACACCATAAACTCTTCCTTCAAAAACTCCTCGTTGTTCAGCCCGTACAGCTCCAGCATGTGGCCAAACTTGTACAAAAACTCCCACACTGCACCGCAATTGATGTTGCTCCGAGTCACAGACACAAGCCACAAATCATCGCCGTGAACATTGGACCGTATATGCTGGAAAGTGGTAGACCCCAGCGTTAGAATCGGAGACCGCACATCCAGATTATTAATCACTTGGATGCGGAATATGTCAGAGATGGACCGCTTCAAGTTGTTCTTGAAGAACTTCGACACTATCAACTCCCCTCTGCTGGAAAAAACAAGCACTGCACTGATCATCGGCGGCTACCTCTCGTTACAGGCTTACGAATTGACCCTATCCACCACCGATCTCCAGGAACTGAGCGTGTTTGATATAGCTACTGTCTATTGTCTATTTGCCATTTGCATGCGTATTGGTGTTCTGATCCGGTTTGATGTGACACGTGATTTTTCACTTGCCAAAAAAAAAATTTGCGATGAGCTTGACGAATAGGCATCGATGGTTTTGGGATATTAGGTAGCCTGGAGTGTTGGTAATAGTTGTTAAAGCGTTATTATCTGTTTTATTTGTGAGTAGTTGGTAGTCTCTTTACTGGCCTCGAGTTTTGGCGTTTGTCTCTACAGAAATTTGAAGCAGTATCAGAGGTTAACGGGAGCATACGTTGCTTTTCAGTCTACTAATCACACAATAATTTTGCTATAGTGCCTAATCCCCGAACCAGCGATGAGTAATATTGTTATATTTGGTGGTGACTCTCACCCAGATCTTGTGAAAAGGATATGTGAGAATCTGGACATTGAGCCCGCTAAGGTGACTCTGGGAAAGTTTTCCAACGGTGAGACCAGTGTTCAATTGGGATCATCTGTGCGTGAGAAGGATGTATACGTCATTCAGAGTGGCTGTGGTCATGTTAACGATACATTTCTACAACTTCTGATCCTAATCAGTGCTTGTAAATCGTCCTCTGCATCTAGAGTTACTGCTGTGATGCCTTACTTCTGTTACTCCAGACAACCGGATATTCCTTACACTGTCAAAGGTGCTCCAATTATATCTAACCCAAAGGAGAGTAATCCAACTGACTCTCGTCCAGGTACCCCTGGCTTCAAGCTAATGACTCAAAAACCAGGTTCTGAGTCTCCTTTCAAATCATTGGACACCGCCATACGATCCACTATTCATATGGAGAATCCACAACCTATGAGGAAACCAGCTCCACCAACTCCTCAAATGTCTCAATCACGTATTCCAGTTATTCCAGGTGGTAAAGCTCAACCACCATCTGGCTCTTCCAATGATGCGGGTGAGATGTTCAACGCTCAAAATGCTGGTTATAAACTTTGGGTGGTCCAAGCCGGTACCTTAATCGCCAACCTGCTCACTGCTGCTGGTGCAGACCACGTTATTACAATGGATTTACATGACCCACAATTTCCAGGCTTTTTTGACATCCCAGTCGACAATCTTTATTGTAAACCGATTGTGCAAGGTTATATCAAGCATGAAATACCCGACTACAAGGACGCCGTTATTGTTTCCCCCGATGCCGGTGGTGCTAAAAGAGCCACAGCTATTGCTGATGCTCTAGAGCTGTCATTCGCCCTAATCCACAAAGAAAGAAGATCACAATTATTGAAAGGCCCACCGGATGCTTCTTTGTCGTCTGGTGGTGGTGTACCATTATCACCAAAGCCATTGGTTGCTAACCTGAACAACGCTTCAATTGCTGGACCAAGTTCTACTGAGATGAGACGTTCTTCATCCAGTGCATCTATACATTCTAATGCTTCTCAGTCTTCCGCCTCTAAATACATTCAAACTACCATGCTTGTTGGTGACGTTAGAGATAAGGTATGTATTATCATTGATGACTTGGTAGATACATCATACACTATTAATCGTGCCGCTAAACTTCTGAAAGATCAAGGTGCGAAGAAAGTTTATGCAATTATTACACATGGTATATTTTCCGGTGACGCACTAACAAGAATCCGCTCAAGTAAGATTGACAAGCTTGTAATTTCTAACTCTGTTCCACAAGATAGAACAGTGAGCATATTAGGTAAAGACCGTGTTGATGTTATTGATGTATCCAAGGTATTTGGTGAGGCCATCAGAAGAATCCATAATGGTGAATCCATCTCGATGCTATTCGAACACGGATGGTAAAGTATCGCTTCATATCATGTAAAATAGAAACGAAAAATTGATTAATAATATTAAAGTTACTGGAATAGTATTAACTTTCAAATTATTATTTTAAATGTATGCTGAAACACAATTAAGGATATTTTCTAAGAGCAAGTTATATATTTATATGTAGGTTTGTATTTAAGTTTTAGTATGCATATATGATTCTTATGAAATGTAATGATCCACCATGATAACAGTAAGGTGGTTAGGATTATTTCTTAATTTAGAGTTGTCCTTCATCGAATCACTTCTTGCTTCTTCTTTTCTTTTTCTTGCTCTTCTTCTTCTTCTTACCATTATCACTGACAGGAGTAGATGATCTAGACTTCTCATCATGGTCAGCTAGGAGTAAATCAGTCGAAGAATTCATCTTTGATATGTCATGCTGTATTTCATGATTATCGTGGTAAACACTTTGATCATCCTCAATAATTGTTTTTGCAACACCTTTAACAGTGATGACACTTTCGACAATACCATTGGCAGTTGATTGATAAGAAGATGAAATAAGAACATTCTTTGCAGAGTCTTCTGTGCCATTCTCATTAGGATCATGAGTAGTGGTTGATGATGTGATCCTAATCGGTTTACCACTAGATTGTGTATAATCTATTGCCTTATGAGATAAGTTGGCATGCTCCTGCAATAACTGCTGTTCACCTTGTGAAAGCCGTCTATTTTCGCCTTGTTGTTCATTTAATCTCAAATGTTCGTTGCTGTAATCTTTATTACTAGGAGATATTAACTCCCCTGGTGGTAGCTTCTTGATAGTAACAAAAGATTTCTTGATATCCAATGGGTTTGATGCTAGGTTTGAAGGAGCTAACTGAAGTTGCGAACCATTTGGCAGATTTGGTGGGTGAGAGTGATTTACTGGCTTATGCTCATTAATGGAAGAGTAATTGTTTAATTTTGAATTGAGCAAAGGCACACACGAGTCCTTACTAGATGTAGTGTATAAGTGATGTAAGTAGGACGTAACATGTCTTTTACTCAATGGACCAGGTTGTTCTCTCATGATATGCTGGTGTATGTCTACAAAGACATCCGATTCATCCACAATTTCTTCACCGATCAACTCTTCAATGACATCTTCTAAAGTAACTACACCAATAGAACCATTAGACGATCCTGGGCGTTCGCTAACAATACACATATGCGACTTACCCTCCTGGAAGTAGTTTAAAATATTCAGGCATGAAGTGTTTGGAGATGTTTCAGGTAATGTAGCTAGGGGGAAACTTGAAATTGGCAATGCATCTTCTGGGTCATAAGAGATCAAGATTCTTACGATTAGCATACCGATGAAGTTCATGGGTTCGTTTGGTAAGTGGATGGGGATACGTGAGAAACCTGAGTTGAAGATCTCCTCTATAGTTTTCTCATCTAGAATCTTGTCTGCACTTAGTGTGAAGACATTCTCAATTGGTGTCATGATCTCTTTGACTTTCTTATCTTTCAAGTCCAAGACTGCGGAGATGATGGTGACTTCATCTGTAGTCAATCTTTCTACACCCATGGTCTGGTGTAGTGTGACCAGTGTCTTTAGGCCCGATTTCTTGTATACCGTGCCATGGTCTTCACCAAGAATGTAGTCTAGCAAAAGAGCAATTGGGTATGCTACTGGGTACATCAGGTACATAAGGACGAGCACAAAAGGTGCAAAGAATGCGCCGACTTCGAGTCCGTACTTGACACATATGCTCTGGGGAATGATTTCGCCGAAGACCACGATGAGGATAGTGGAGGATATGACGGCCTGCCACCCGCCGTTCAGGCACCTATCGAGGACAATTGGCAAAGTTTCATTAGTGATGACATTTGAGAGCAGCAGTGTCACCAGCACCCAGTGCTTACCTCTGGAGATTAAGCGGAGGACCTTTCCAGAGAGTTGTTTCTCCTTCTGGGTACCGGAAGTGTTGATGACCGTCAGGTATATCTCGTCCTGGCCCATGAGACCCAGGGTCAGACCTGCGAAGACACCGCCGAGGACAACCAGGAACATGGAGACAACACCGTAGTAGACCAGATCGGACTCAGACTCGTGGTGCTCTTGCTCTAGGGCGTGCGGGTTATTCAGCAACGGGAGAGCCCTCCCATACCGCAGCAGCAATGGCAAGTACCTTATACTGGAGTAAGCCACCGAGTTCATTGGAAGTATGATTGAGGTTTTGACAGGTTGTGAGGTTCTTGTGAAGTGGATGTGAAGTGCGAATTGACAAGCTCTAATATATTGATATATAATTTGGCAAGGATCCGGCCGTAGTACTGGGTGATGCGCACCTCGTGGGATCGTCGTGGGGGGAACTTAAGACCACAGCTCATACCAAGTGCCATGGCAGTACATGCTAGGCCCTACCAGTTTTTGCCTATAGTTTTAATAGTATAGTATTTGCAGGTTGTCGTTTGTATTAATGATGCGACAAGTGTGCAGAGCTGGACTGGTACTATGAGCTGGTATATATATATTACTACAAACGAGAAAGATCACATGGTTACACCATGTAGAGCAATTGCTGATAGCGCCGGTGTGCCATAACACTGGTCACACTGGCATAGATTTACCACAAACAATCAGATCAAAAGATAAGATTACCCCAGATGAGGTAAACTAGATGCCAAGCTGCACTAGGTTTTGAACTACCGTCAGATGAGAAGTATGTGCACCTGAAATGGAAGATTGAAATTAGGACTCAGTGACTTGGCAGAACACAATGTACTGATTTAGTCCGAAGGATTGACAACTTTCACAGAGATGGTTTAATACCATGTATTTATAGCAGAATTTAGACTTGTAAGACTCTGTCTGGCTGTATTGTGCCGGATTGACAACAGCGTATACAGGAAATACTACAATACACACCAACAGAGTTCATTAAATAGTTATAAAATTGGTACCTCGTGAGAGAGCACCAGTAAGTGCCGTCTGTCCTGGCTGGAATGTAGTCACTGGACTATGAATTTGGGATAAAGTGACTGGACTATGAAATCACCATGTATTGTACTAACAACTTCACGGTTCTTTCGTTTGGGACAACTAAGGTTTGGTTACCCAATAGCAGTTACAAGCCAGTATATTTGATAGTATATATAGATGTGATAGTGTGACGTAAGCTCAGTACTGGTGATTATATGTAAGAGAGATGCAGGTGGAGTTTGCGCCATTGCATCTGCGCACAAGTATATTAGATTGTACCAGATTGTACTTTGAGAAGTGCATAGCCATATACAGCATGCAAACGCCAATTGATATACAATTTTTTTACTATCAAAAAGGGGACACTGTTGATGATTGCCGTGCGGTTTGCCCAGGGCCACATATGTGTATGTGATTGTTGGGACTGAGCCTTGCTAATAAAGCGTGTGTCACATTGAGCACCAGCTATAAGTGTCGTGGTCTATAGTGTTTCCAGACCCAGGCGAAATTGTATACAAAAATAAATACAGATGTAATTATAAAATAGGGATGTAAAATAGGGATGTAAAATATGGATGTAAAATAGGGATGTTAAACATGGATGTTAAACATGGATGTTAAACATGGATATTAAATATAATATAAAATATAAAAAGATGTAAAATATAGATGTAAATTACAGATAATAAAAATTTGAATGAGTAAAAATATAAAATATGGATATGAAATAAGTACAGATGTAAATATAAAAATAAAATACAGATGTAAAATATAGAAATACAAAAAGAAATATAGGTATAAAATATGGATGTAAAATATGGCTGTAAAATATGGATGTAAAATATGGATGTAAAATATAGATG
>ERZ1036435.374-NODE-374-length-22020-cov-4.456727_pt1 | contig 22020 bp, 19 predicted proteins | sample MGYA00514223_ERZ1036435 | MGnify/ENA primary metagenome ERZ1036435 (study PRJEB33795, sample SAMN09464927) | human gut metagenome | host: Homo sapiens | place: USA: Stanford, California | collected 2016-08 | study: EMG produced TPA metagenomics assembly of the... | reverse complement strand
GGCGATGGCGGGGGAGACGGTGGAGAGATCGACCATGCCCCTCATTGTGGCAGGTTGGCGCCGGTCTCTGCGAGGTGGAGCCGGAGGGGGCCGGATCCGCGGTGAAGGACTCGCTCAGCCCGGAGTAGGTCCTTCGTGATCCTGCCGCTCAGAGAGGCGGTGGGCGGGGCCCAGGGGTGAGGGGGACTGAATCGGCGGACAGTTCTCACTGTTCGCTGCTAGTTTGCAGGACGAGCGGTGAATATTACGGTAAGGTCACAGAGTGGCTCTCAAGGTGCTGTGGAGCGGGTGGCAAGGTTCCTGCTCGCCCGGTGCTAGCGGAGTCGGTTGTTTGGTGTCGTTGGATTCTGAAGGGTGTGGCTGGTGGCGGATCTTCACTTGATGTGGGGTGATCTGGGGGTGTTGTCGTCATCGTTGGACGCGGTGCGTGCCGACCTGGATGGCGTGGATGTGGCGGGGGCGGGCGTGGCCGCCTCGGCGATGCCCGGTTCGATGAGTGCGCGGCGGGTGGAGGCGGCAGTGTCGTCTCTGGAGGCTGCGTGCGCGGCGGTGGGTAGTTGCTACGGGGGCGTCAGCAGTGGCGTGCGCTCCCTGACGGCGATTCATCAGGCGAATGACCAGGCGGTGTCCAGTGGGGCTCGGTCGTTGGCGCCCGCCGGGTCCGGGTCGGGGCGACGCGGCCGACCGGGCCCTCTGGTAGGACGGGAGTGAGCCGATGGTTGCCTGGAGTGATGTGTGTCGGTGGAATCCTGAGCCTTTGGCGCAGGCCGCTGAGTCGTTGGGGCGGGCGTCAGGGGCGCTGACGTCGATCCGGGGTGAGGCGCAGTCGGCGCGGACCCGGGTCGTCTCTGAGGCCCCCAGTGTCACCGCGGCTCGTGGGGCGCAGGGGCGCTGTGAGGCGCGGCATGGTGAGCTGATCGGTCGGGTGCGTGGGCATGCACCGGGCCACGTGGGACGCCTGTGACGGTGTGGCGATGGTGCGCAGGAGCGTGCTGGCCTGTCAGGACTATGCTGCGGCGCACCCTGCGGTGGTGCTTCACGACGACGGCAGCGTCAGTGCCAGCCCTGAGGCCAAGGCGAGTGGCTCTGGTGGCGCCAGCGTCGGGGGTGAGAGCGGAGGCAGTGGTGATTCTGCCGCTGCCGAGGCCGCGAAGGTGGCCGGGCAGGTCGCCGAGCTCCAAGCCATGGTGAGCGCTACGCTGGCGCAGGCCAACCAGGTCGACCAGTCCTACGCCGCCGCGCTGACTATGGTGATGGCGGCCGACAAGTCCGGGGACCCACCTAACTCGAACCAGCCGGCCCGCACGCACGACTCGAGGGGCCGTTCCGCCGCTGGTCGTGCTGGCAAGCGTAGCGGGCGTTCCAATGCTGGTCGAGAGAAAAGCAAGGATGGTGACAAGCCGGATAATCAGGGGAAGGGACTTCATGATCCGGTTGCCGGCGAGCATGCGGAGATGCCCGGCGTCAAACCCTGGCAGTATAGCGGCGACTCCAAAAACGAAGGATCCGGAGAGTACGGTCGAGAGAAACCCACTGCGAAGGATCACGCTGTTCACCATGCTGCGTCCATGTTTGCGGCTGCGTGTGCGCCGTTGTGGCCGGACGCTTCGAAGAATCTGCAGCACTTCCTTGGAAACACCGGAGACCCTCAACCTATCGATGTTAATGGCATGATGAACGACATGCCAGAGCTGAAAGAGCACTCCGAAAACGGGGTTAAAAGTTATGCCGAACAAGCAGTGGAAGATGCCAAAAATGCAGGCGTAACGGAACCGCTGACATACCCTTTCGACTCTTCTTGGGACGGGATGGACGTGGACAAAGGCTCGAATCCGAACTGGTATTACGCCACCGGAAAATACCAAACGGCCACAGATGGCACGATCACCGTATATCCACCAAAGGATGGAAGTTCAACCTGGACATATAAGTACAATTACCGCACTCATGTTGCAGACCGCTACAATTGGGATGGCGGCAAATCTACAAATATATTTGGATTTAAAATCGAAGATAAGCAACTGCAAAGACTTCATGCGGTTGGGCTGGCAAAGGAGTATGATTTGTCTGGTGAGTCTTCGATCGAGAGTGGGAGTGGTAAAGTTGAAGTCAAGTAGAAACACGGCAAATCGACTTACATACATTGCAATCAGTGGTATTCTCATTGCCGTTGTATCAGCCCCCTTAGTGGCGTGCCTCCCCTTCCGGGCCACGCGGGCTGGTGTCCATTCGTCCACCTCTCCCATGCTGAGCAATCAGCAGGAGGGTGCGCCCTGCCCAGCGGACATGGAGCACCTGGAGCAGATCCTCGCTATTGGAAGTGGGCACAAACTGCCTGAGGGTGCGGATGTCACGTCTGTCACCCCAGCGGTTGAATACACTAAACACAACCCCAGAGCCTGGGGGTACGTCATCGCTTTTACGGCAAGCGACCCAGCCATACGACAATACGTCACAGACAACACGAGCTTTTCAGGAGAGACTATCGACCGGAATCCAAACTCCAAACCTGGAGACATTCAACTGTCGGACCTAAATTTCGACGAGATCAGCCGTCCCTGGAGAGCAGGATTCAGTGATGGCGCTCTCGTGCTGGAGAGACCTTTAGGACGTGGATGGCTCATCATCAACGGGTCCTCTCGATGAGCGATACGCTTCGGGTGTGTGCTGCCTTGCAAGTTCTTACGACCGCTCGTTGAGGAGGTTCCATGCTTGTCTCTCGACGGGGCTTCGCAATCGGCTGCGCCACGGCGTTCGCCCTTGCAGTGCTTGCTGCCTGCAGTAACTCTCACAGCCGAGGTGATACCCAGTCTTCTGCGTCGGCGCTGCCGAGCAATCAGCAGGAGGGTGCACCTTATCCGGCAGATATGGGGCACCTGGAGCAGATTCTCGCTATTGGAAGTGGGCATAAACTCCCTGAGGGTGCTCGCGTTACCTCCGTTGCCCCGGCGGTTGAGTATGTCAAGGCTAATCCTAGAGGGTGGGGGTATGTGATCGCCTTCACGGCAACTGACCCTGCCGTGCGACAGTATGTCACAGACACCACCATATTTTCTGGCGACACCATCGAAAAAGATCCAATCGTTAAATCTGGGGGGATTGAAACATTAGATCTGAATTTCGATGATATCAGTGAACCTTGGAAGGTTGGACTTTCTGATGGTGTCCTCGTGTTGGAGCGGCCGTTAGGGCGTGGATGGCTCATCATTATCGGTTCCTCTCGGTGAGCGATACACTTCGGGTGCGTGCTGCCCGGCAAGCCCTTACGACCGCTCGCTGAGGAGGTTCCATGCTTGTCTCTCGACGGGGCTTCGCCATCGCCTGCACCGCTGGATCTGCCCTTGCAATGCTTGCTGCTTGCAGCAACTCTCACGGCCGAGGTGATACCCAGCCCTCAGCGTCGGCGCTGCCGAGCAATCAGCAGGAGGGTGCCCCATATCCGGCAGATATGGGGCACCTGGAGCAGATCCTCGCTATTGGAAGTGGGCACAAACTGCCTGAGGGTGCGGATGTCTCCTCTGTCACCCCAGCGGTTGAATACACTAAACACAACCCCAGAGGCTGGGGCTACATTATCGCTTTTACGGCAACCGCTCCAGCCATACGACAGTATGTCACGGAGCATACCATTCATTTAGGCGACATTATTGAAAATTATTCATCCGCTGAACCCGGAGATGTTCAACTGTCGGACCTTAATTTCGATGAGATAAGCAACCCCTGGGACACGGGAATCCCTGACGGTGTCCTCGTGCTGGAGAGACCTTTAGGACGTGGATGGCTTATCATAAACGGCTCCTCTCGATGAGCGATACACTTCGAGCGCGCACTGCACCGCAGGAATCCTCGGGTGCCACTGGGCCGATTACCTATCCTTTCACCACAAGATGGCAAGGTGAAACAGCGACAGAAACCCAGAATTGGTATTATGCGGTGGGTTCATATATCGTGCCACCGAAGGTACTATCACTGTATATCCTCCCACGCCCGACCATCCTAACGGATACTACACGTGCGACTACAAGGTTCATGTCGCAGACCGCTACAACTGGGACGGGGGTAAGTCTACCAAAATTCTTGGCATGGAAATTGAAGACGAGCGGCTGCAAAGACTTCATCCGAGAGGGCTTGCTCAGGAATACGACCTCAAAGGTAATTCTTCCGTTCGGAGTGAGAGTCATGACTTCTAAACTAAATCGACGCGGCATCCTGAAGGTGCTTGTACTCGGCTGCTCAGCCGTGATAGTTGCCACCCTATGTTTAGGGGCCTACACCTTTCACAGATTAAATAGATTAGTGGAAAATTATCCCCAAGAGTCCGCTTCTGGTGTATCTGGCAACCAGCAGGAGGGCGCCCCGTATCCGGCAGATATGGAGCACCTGGACCAGATTCTATCTCTCAAGGGTGGACAGACCCTCCCCGAAGGTGCTCACGTAGTGTCGGTCAGGCCTGCCACCAACTTTGCCAGGGTGTTTCCTGGAGGGTGGGGGTATGTTGTCGCCTTCTCCGCCACTGATTCTTCCATACGAGCCTACGTCACTGAACGGACCGGAAACCCTGGGGAGCTCATCGAAAGGTATCCGACAGCATTAAAAGCCGAAGGGGGCTTAGAAGATATCGATCTTAGTGACATTAGTAAACCTTGGAACTGTGGTCTCGGACAGGCCAATGTTCTCCTCGAGCGCCCCTTAGGGAGAGGCTGGCTTGTTATCCGAGGTGGGCCGCGTTAAAGTAATCTGACTTATCAATCTGAGGTACTTTGCGACTGTGTCCAGGCAATAATGGAGTTCTTCGGATGTCGGCTAGAGCATTCGCCTTTAGGGAGCAAGCAAGATGCTTCGAGTTGGTGCTGACCGAAAAGTTCTCTCATGTCGTCCAATAGGGAGTTTCCATGCTTGTTCTGCGAAGGGGATTTGTGGCAGCGCTAGTCGTGTCCGCCGCTTCAGCAGCTATTGCTGCCTGTAGCGGTCCCCGCAGCCGAGGTGACGCCCAACCCTCAGCATCGGTACTGCCGAGCAACCAGCAGGAGGGTGCGCCCTACCCGGCGGATATGGAGCACCTGGACCAGATTCTGGCTACCGGGAGTGGGCATAATCTCCCTGAGGGTGCTCGAGTTACCTCTGTTACCCCGGCACTTGAGTATGTCAAGGCTAATCCTAGAGGCTGGGGGTATGTGATCGCCTTTACGGCAACTGACCCTGCCATGCGACAGTATGTCACGGACACCACCATATTTTCGGGTGATATCATCGAAAAAGCTCCGACCGCTAAACCTGGGGGGATTCAAACATTAGATCTTAATTTCGATGATATCGGTGAACCTTGGAAGGTTGGACTTTCAGATGGTGTCCTCGTGCTGGAACGGCCTTTAGGGCGTGGATGGCTTATCATTATCGGCTCCTCTGGGTGAACGATGCACTTCGAGTGCGTACCGCCCGGCAGGCTCTCCCGACCGCTCGTTGAGGAGATTCCATGCCTCTTGACGGCAACTCGCCAACGCCTGCAGCACGACCTTCGCTCTCGGAATGCCCGTCGCGCTGAGCTGCGCCTCGTGACGGCCCGAGGCGAGGGGCTTTCGACAGCGTTACTGCGGCTGAGAGGTGGACGTCTCGCCGAGGGGGGCCGTCGGGGCGGCGACGAGGACGGGCTGGGCCTCGGGGCGGCGTCGGCGGTAGGCGGTCACGACGACGAACAGCAGGATGCCGGCCGACGGCAGGTTGATGGCGGCGGCGGGCTCATGGCTGTAGAGGCCGTGGCCGAGCAGTGCGGCCGCCAGCCCCAGGCCGATGATGGCCAGCGCGAGGATCGAGGGGCCCGGGATTCGCTGGGACGGCTCGGCGCGCTGAACGTGCTGGGCCTGGAGGAGGATGAGACTGACCGTCAGCAGGCTCAGAGGCGTCACGAGGGAGGTTTCCCAGCCGAACAGGCCGCCGCCGACCGTCAGGGCCAGGACGGTCGTGGCAAGCGTGAAGACGACTGGTGGGAGGAGTCGCATGGTAGATGACCTTCTAGGGCGGACATGGTGGGGAATGGTATGACCGGGCAAAATCCTGCCGGATCCTTGTGGCATTTTCAACAAGTGGTCCGTCGTCGTTGGCGGGGAGCACTCCCCGGTCGCCACCAGCCTATACGGCCCGCCGACCCCGGACCCGGGAAGTAAGTTCCGACCAGGGAGAATGTGATGCCTCTGTGATGCCTTGGGTGCTTTGCGGGTCAGTGGATAATGCGGTTATGACGACGGACCGGGTCCAGCACGGAGCGGCAGTCAGAGTTCTGGTGGAGCAGGACCTGGCCAGTGAGCAGATGCTGGCTCTTATGCGCGAGGCCGCGGGACTGCCCGACGCCGAGCTGCGCAGGATCATTGCTGAGGAGCTAGTGCTCATGGAGGTCGTGGGTACGGGCCCGCGGGGCGTGCCCACGTCGGTAGCTGCCTACGTGTCTCGACCCGATGGCGTCGTGTTGGAGTACATTGCCGTGGCTCCGGGGCTACGTGGCGACGGAATCGGGCGGGCGCTCGTTGATGCCCTTGCCAGTGTGTCGGGGCAGGTTGTCGCCGAGACCGACGACGATGCCGTCGGCTTCTACCGGGCGCTCGACTTCGACATCGACCCTGCGCCGTCGGACCCGCGCTGGCCGGGGCGCCGCCGCTACCGATGCGTGCGGCGGTCCTGATTCCGAACAGCGCATGTCGAGGACTGCGTTTCGCGCCGAGGACGTACTTCTCCTCCAAACGACGCGTCTCCGCCCCCAGTCATCTGGGGGACAGCGCAGTCCTCGTCGCGAAAGTACGTTCTCGATCGACGTCGCCGAGAGGCCTGGCGACCGGGGCCCGGGGGTGACGGGCCCTATCGGGCCGAGGTCTTGCGCGCGGTGACCTCGCGGGTTTGCCGGTCCCTCAGACTGCGCGCCAGGACGTAGCCCAGTAGGCCCAGCGCGGGCAGGGCGAGGAGCACGTCGACGTCGGACCGGTACAGGCCGCGCGCGACCATGAGCCCGGAGAGGATGACTCCGACGGCCCCCAGCAGCCGAACGCCCGACGGCGTCAGGCTGCGCTCGCCCGGACCCGAGTTCTGGGCTTGCAGCAGGATGAGGCCGAGCAGGAGCATGCACAGCGATGAGGTGAGGCTGTTGAGCTGCCGCCCGAGCAGCAGGCTCCCGATCGAGGTGACCAGGACGGTCAGGGCAAGGACAACAATGGCGGGCTTGATGAGTCGCATGTCGAGCACCTCGGCGAACGGGTTGCGGTCGCGAACGTCCCCAGTCTAAGCCGGTGCCCTGGTCGGAGCCTGGCCGGTGGTGAGGGGGGAGTCGACGCCGGCCGGGCTCAGGGCTCAGGGCCCGGGTCGTGGGGCAGGGCTCGGGCTCAGGCCTCGGGGGTGGTGCCCATGGCGCGGCCGCGGATCCAGTAGGCCTGGTGCTGGATGCTGCGCCGGCTGATACCGGAGGCGATGAGGTGGCGCCGCACCGCCTTGGTGGCGCTGCTCTCCAAGGCGATGAAGACCCAGTCCAGAGCCAGGTCCCCGGTGTCCGCCCACAGGGTGCGGTCCACGGCGGCCAGCAGCTTCTCCTCGGAGATCCCGGGATTGACGCGGATGAGCCGATGGTCGCGCGCGGCCAGGGGCAGGAAGCCGGTCTCGGGCGCCAGCATGACGACGGTGGCCAGGCTGCTCGGCGGGGAGGCGGCGACGGCGTCGGCGAGTGCTGGCGCGGAGGCCTGGTCGCCCACCAGCAGCATCTTGTCGCCGGGGGAGGGCAGGCGGTAGCTGGTGCCGCCCATGACCTGGACGGACACGGTGGCTCCCGGCTTGACCCGCTTCGACCAGCGCGACGCCGGACCGCTGGGCTCATGGTGCAGGACCAGGATGATGGCGGTGGCCTGCTCGCGGTTGACGCGGGTGATGGTGTAGGCGCGCTGGTGCTGGCGGCCGCCCTGCGGGATCCACATGCGCACCCAGGCGGTGGGCGGCAGCATGGCGGCGCCGGTGCCCAACAGGCTCGGACAGTGAACAGTCAGCTCCGTGTAGGGCGCCAACTCCCGCACTGCGGTGACCTTGAGCTTGTGCTCAGGTGCCCGCAGCGCCTTGAGCACTGTGCCTTGGAATCCCCTCCCACCACGTGCCATCTGCGTGTCCGCCTCCCGGTCGTCTGATCTCGTGCTCAGGCGAACCATAACCGGAATGGTTGAAGGCTTGCTTAGGACCTGCTGCCGAGAACACAGGAGAAAATGCCGAAAGAATTCCGGCGGTGGGCGGGGTCGCCGGGTTCAACGTATTGGGAATCCTGGGATGCATCGACGGAGCCGACGCTCGGGATCGCCCTCAGAATTGCGCGAGGACTTGCCGTGCGATGGCGGCGCCCAATGGGATGGGGACGGCGTTGCCGATCTGCCGGGCGATGGATGTGCGGGAGCCGATGAAGCGGTGCGTGTCGGGGAATCCCTGCAGGAGCGCCGCCTCGTAGTGGGTGATGGCGCGGTTCTCCACGGGGTGGAGGTAGCGGCCCTTCTCCGGCTTGAAGAACTCGGTCCGGATCGTCACGGAGGGGCGGTCCCAGTGCAGACGTCCCATGACGTCCATGGAACCGGAGGTGTGCCGGAGCCAGCAGGGCGCCTTCAAGTCGTCCGGAAGATCCGCCCGATTCCCGCCCTCGGGGATCGCGGCAAAGCGCTCGCGTGATTTGGGGCTGTAGCCCCGGGAGACGTGCAGCTCCCGGGGGGAGAAGGCGCCGGGCACCCGCCGTGAGCCGACTCGGGTGCGGAGCTGGTCGAAGCGCTCGTCCATGTCGGGCTGCGCGGGCACGCCCAGCAGCGTCTGCCGCACCGTCCGGTACGGGGGCAGGTCGCCGCCCCCGTCCGGGGAGTGCGTGGGCTCCGGGAACCCGGGGACGGCCATGTCGTAGCGGTGCCCGATGAGGACGGCGCGCCTGCGCGCCTGCGGGGCGCCGTAGTCGGCGGCGTTGAGGACGCGGAAGTCGAAGGAGTAGTCCTCGAGGAACTCCCCGGGCCGGGTAGCGGCCAGGAAGTCGCGGTACTGGGGCGACTTCCCGAAGGCGGGCACGTTCTCCACGACGAAGTACTTGGGCCTGGCCCTCTGAATGACCTGGGCGTACTGCTCCCAGAGCCGATTGCGGGCGTCCTCCGCGTCCCGCTTGCCGAGCGTGCTGAACCCCTGGCACGGGGGACCGCCGACGACGACGTCGACGCCGGTGGGGATCGTCCCCTCGGCGAGCCAGTCCTGGATGGCGCCCGCGTAGACCTCCGTCTTGGGGAAGGTCGCCCGGTAGGAGGCGGCGGCCTCCGGGTCCATCTCGACTGCGGCGATACTGCGGAAGCGCGACGACGCCGCATGGAAGCCCGCAGTGAGTCCCCCCGCCCCGGCGAAGAGGTCGAGGACGCGGATGGTGCGGGCAGTCATGGAAACAGGGTAGCCGGCCGGTACGACACCGAATCGAGGCTCACCGTCGGTTCAAGGGTGTGATTCGTGTCGGAGGGCGGTCGTAGGATGTTCCCGTTCACACCCGCGGAGAATTCCCCCGTTCTCCGTCGACAGGAAGGACTCCCGTGCCCAGGAAGCTCATTGAGGTGGCGCTGCCTCTCGACGCCATCAACCAGCAGTCCGCTCGGGAGAAATCCATCCGCAAGGGGCACCCCTCCACGCTGCACCTGTGGTGGTCCCGCAAGCCCACGGCCACCGCCCGCGCCGTGCTCTTCTCCCAGCTGGTCGACGACCCCTCCGAGCGCTACGAGGAGTTCCTGGAGGCGGCTCGGGCCGCGGGGGAGGCCGACCCGGAGTCCGCCGCCGAGCGGGCCGTGGAGGCGGAGCGCCGCCGCCTGTTCACCCTCATCACCCGCATGGTGAACTGGGACAACATCGGCGATGAGCACCTCATGCGTGAGGTCAGGGAGGAGATCCGCCGCTCCACGGGGGATGAGCCGCCCGCGGTCCTCGACCCCTTCGCCGGAGGCGGCTCCATCCCCCTGGAGGCCCAGCGGCTCGGCCTGGAGGCGCACGCCTCCGACCTCAACCCCGTGGCCGTCCTCATCAACAAGGCCCTCATCGAGATCCCACCGCGCTTCGCCGGCCGTGCTCCGGTCTTCCCCGGCGCCGACGACGGCACGCGCAGCTGGCCCGGTGCGCACGGCCTGGCCGAGGACGTGCGCCGCTACGGGGAGTGGATGCGTGAGGAGGCATGGAGGCGCATCGGTCACCTCTACCCGCGGGCCCAGCTGCCCGACGGATCGGAGGCGACCGTCATCGCCTGGATCTGGGCGCGGACCGTCACCTGCCCCAACCCGGCCTGCGGCATCGAGACGCCCCTCGTCTCGAAGTGGTGGCTGGGGAAGAAGAAGGGCAAGGAGGCCTACATCGTCCCGACGGTCGTCGGTGACCATGTCGACTACTCCATCGGCCACGATCCTAAGCTGGCGCCGACGAAGCAGGATGATGGAACCGTTGATCGGAACGGGGCCCGTTGCCTGGCTTGTGAAGCGCATATCGGTTTCGACTATCTTCGGTCTGAGGCTCGGAGTGGTCGCATGGGGGCGGAACTGACAGCGATCGCTACCGAGGGACGCGGCTCTCGCACTTATTTGCCGCCGGACAGAGGTCATGTTGCAACGGCGTTTCGCGCCGTTCCGTCGAGCGTCCCCATGGGAGAGCTTCCCGAGGCGGCATTGGGGTTCCGTGTGCAGGCATACGGCATGCTGAAATACTCCGACCTGTTCAGTTCGCGTCAGTTGACGGCGTTGACTACCTTCTCGGATCTGGTGGGCGAGGCGCGTGAGCGCGTATTGCAGGACGCCCTCGCCAGCGGAATGAGTGAGGGGAAACGCTTTGAAGCAGGTGGTGGGGGAGCGGGGGCCTATGCTGATGCGGTGGCAACATATCTGGGGTTCATTGTATCCAGGCTTACCGACTACTCGTCTGCTCTGAATACGTGGGCAAATAACCCTCAGATGGAAATACTTCGCAACGTATTTGCTCGACAAGCCCTTTCGATGTCCTGGGATTTTGCTGAAGGAAATCCCTTTGCTGATTCCTCGGGGAGTATGTCAATTATGGTTAGAGCTGTTTCTGAAGCGGTTAGCCGGGTGCCTGCTTGCTCTTATTCCGATGTTCTTCAGGCTGATGCTGCATTATGTGAGTGTCGAGGCGCCGTCATCTCCACAGATCCGCCGTATTACGACAATATCGGCTACTCGGACCTGTCCGACTTCTTCTACGTCTGGCTGCGCCGCTCTCTCAAGGACATCCACCCCTCCCTGTTCTCCACCATGCTCGTGCCCAAGGCCGAGGAACTGGTCGCCAACCAGTACCGACATGGGGGCAAGGATGGGGCAAGGGACTTCTTCGAGGACGGCTTCCGCGCCGTCTTCGCCAATGCCCGCCGGAGTGCCAACCCGGACTACCCGATGACGGTCTACTACGCCTTCAAGCAGTCAGAGACTAATGCTGCCGGGCGGACCTCCACCGGCTGGTCCACGATCCTCGAGGGGATGATCCGCTCCGGCTGGAGTATCACTGCCACTTGGCCAGTCCGATCTGAGCGCGGCGGACGGATGAGGGATATCGGCTCGAATGCACTCGCGTCTTCCGTCGTCCTCGTGCTGCGGCCCCGTCCCGAGGACGCCCCCATGACCGACCGCCGCAGCCTCATGCGCGAGCTGCGCCGCACCCTCCCCGAGGCCGTCGAGACCCTGCGCAGCGGCGGCATCGCCCCCGTAGACCTCGCCCAGGCGGCCATCGGCCCCGGCATGAGCGTCTTCTCCCGCTACTCCCGCGTCATCAGCCCCGACGGCACCGACATGAGCGTCTCCGAGGCCCTCACCCAGATCAACGCCGTGCTCGACGAGGTCCTCGGAGAGCAGGAGGGCGACCTCGACCCCGACACCCGCTGGTGCCTCACCTGGTTCGACGCCCACGGCTTCACCGAGGGCCCCTACGGGGAGGCCGAGACCCTCGCCTCAGCCCGCAACGCCTCCATCGACGCCCTCAAGCGCTCCGGCGTCCTCACCTCCGGCGGCGGCCGCGTCGGCCTCATCGCCCCCGCCGACCTCCCCGACGACTACGACCCCCGCACCGACGACCGCATCTCCCACTGGGAGGTCGTCCTCCACCTCGCCCGGGCCCTCGACCGGCGCGGCATCGACGAGGCCGGGAGGCTCCTCTCCGCCGCCGACGAACGCGGCCTGGGTGCCGACATCCTCCAGTCCCTCGCCTACCGCCTCTACTCCCTCGCCGAGAAGCACGGCTGGACCGAGGCCGGCCTCCTCTTCAACGCCCTGGGCGGCTCCTGGCCGGAGATCGCCGCCGCGGCCCGGACCGCGGAGAGCACCGGTCCGGACATCCAGACCGCACTCGACCTCGACACCCTGGAGAACCACTGACATGTCCGCCACCTCCAACCGGGACCGCATCGGCCGGGCCATTGAGATCCTCTCCGGGGCCCTGGAGCCATGGATCGCCGTCGCCGTCGCCCCGAAGCTGCCCGCCGCCAGCACCTGGACCGACCTCCTCGCCTGGAAGGACGGCAGGCCGGACCGGACCTACGAGCCCTCCGACCCCCAGTGCCAGCTGCGCATCATCACCGAACGCATCGGGAACCTTGGATTCCTCTTCAGTGGGATCCTCTCCCGCGGCGAGCAGAACCTCGCCGGCGAGCTGCGCGAGGTCCGCAACAAATGGGCGCACAACAGTCCCTTCAGCATGGACGACACCTACCGCGCCCTCGACACCGCCGAGCGCCTCCTGCGGGCCATCAACGCGCCCGCCGAGGCCGACCAGGTCCGCGCCATGAAACGGGACGCGCTGCACTCCACCTTCGACGCCGCCACCAGGCGCGACACCCGGGCGAGCGCCGTCGCCATGCCCGGCCTCGGGGAGAACGGCCTCGCACCCTGGAAGGACGTCGTCCGCCCCCACCCCGACATCGTCTCCGGCAGCTACGGCCAGGCCGAGTACGCCGCCGACCTGCACCAGGTCGCCCATGGGGAGAGCAGCGAGGAATACGGCGACCCCGCCGGCTTCTTCAAGCGCACCTACCTCACCGAGGGGCTCAAGACCCTCCTGACCATGACCGCTCGGCGGCTGTCCGGGGACCCCAACGCCCAGGCCGTCATCAACCTTCAGACCACCTTCGGCGGCGGCAAGACCCACTCCATGCTCGCCGCCTGGCACCTGGCCGGCCCGACCCCGCTCAAGGACCTCACCCAGGACGTCCAGGAGCTGCTCGCCGGCACGGAGCTCCCCGAGGACGTCAGACGCGTCGCCATCGTCGGCAACGAGATCTCCCCCGGGCAGCCCACCGCCAAGCCGGACGGAACGGTCGTTCACACCCTGTGGGGCGAGCTCGCCTGGCAGCTCGGCGGCGCCGAGGCCCACGAGCTCATCGCGCAGGCCGACCGCACCGGCACCAATCCCGGTGCCGCCCTGCGCACCCTCATCAGCCGCCACGCCCCCGCCCTCATCCTCATCGACGAGTGGGTCGCCTACGCCCGCGGCCTGTACCGGCGCGACGGCCTGAGCGGCGGCAGCTTCGACACCCAGTTCACCTTCGCCCAGGAGCTCACCGCCGCCGTCCAGGGCACCCCCGGTGCCCTCCTTCTCGTCTCCATCCCCGCCTCCGACATCCGCCAGGACGGCACCGTCACCCGCGCCTCCGAGCTCGAGATCGGCGGCGACGGCGGCCGCGAGGCCCTCCAGCGGCTCCAGCACGTCGTCGGGCGCGTGGCCCACAACTGGAGCCCCGCTACCTCCGGGGAGAGCTTCGAGATCGTGCGCCGGCGCCTGTTCACCGACCTCGACGCCGAGGCCCTCCGCAAGCGCGACGCCACCATCAAACGGTTCGTCGACTACTACCGGGGGCAGCGCGGCGAGCTGCCCTCCGAGACCTTCCAGCCGGACTACGAGCGGCGGCTGCGTGAGGCCTACCCCATCCACCCCGAGCTGTTCGACCGGCTCTACGGTGACTGGTCCTCCCTGGAGCGGTTCCAGCGCACCCGCGGCGTCCTGCGCCTCATGAGCGCCGTGGTCCACTCACTGGTCCAGGCCGACGACGACGCCCCCCTCATCATGCCGGGCTCCATCCCCTTCGACGACGACGCCGTCCGCGACGAGATCGCCGGCTACCTCGACGACGCCTGGCGCACCATCATCGAGACCGACATCGACGGCGAGAACGCCACCCCTCTGCGCATCGACCGGGAACGGGAGCTGTTCGGACGACGGGCACTGACCCGGCGCATCGCCCGCACCCTGTTCCTCGGCTCCGCCGCCACCCTCGACACCGCCCACAAGGGCATCGACCGTCAGCGCCTCTTCCTCGGCGTGGCCATGCCCGGGGACACCCTGGGGAACTTCGGCTCCTCCTTGCAGATGCTCACCGACCGCGCCACCTACGTCTACAACCAGGGGACCCGGAGCTGGTACGACCGGCAGCCGTCGATCAACCGGATGGTCGTCGACCGGGCCGCCTCCCTCGACACCGCCGACGTCGCCCGGGAGGCGGTCGACATGCTCAAGGGAATGGCGGCGGGTGCCCGCGAGTTCGCCCATGTCATCGTCGCCCCGGCATCCACCGGCGACGTCCCCGACAAGCAGGAGACGACACTGGTCATCCTCGGCCCGGACCATACGGTCGCCGCCAGGAACGGGCGGAGCTCGCAGGTGACCGGGTCCGGCAGGGAGTTCACCGAGGAGCTCCTGCACCATCGCGGCTCCGCGCCCCGCAGCCACATCAACGCCCTCATCACCGTCGCCCCCGACGAGGGGCGGTGGGCCGAGGCCGAGCAGGCATTGCGCATCCACATGGCGTGGTCGGAGATGGCCAAGGAGGAATCGATCCGGGACCACGACCTCACGGCCAGCCAGGCCGAGCAGGCACGCCAGAAGAGGCGGGACACCCAGAGCGTCGCCGAGCGCTCCGTGGCGGGCGCGTGGATCTGGGCGCTCCACCCCGTCCAGGACGACGGCGGTCGCCCCTTCGAGATCGAGGCGATCAAGATCGAGGGGGACGAACAGCGGATCGCCGTGCGCGCCGGCCTCCAGCTCGGCAAGCAGGACATCGTCCTGACCGGCATCACCCCGATGGCCGTGGCCCTTGAGCTCACGGGGCCGAACCTTCGTGCCCGATGGAACGGGGGCAGGATCACCGTCGGTGAGCTGTGGTCCTACTTCACCCGTTACCCCTACATGCCGCGCCTCCGGGACCGGACGGTGCTGGAGGAGGCCGTCGCCTCCGTCATGGATGACATCGGCTGGGAGAGCGTCGGCTTCGCCCTAGCTGCCGACTACGACGCCGAGCGGGGCGACTTCCTCGACCTGCGCCTCCCGCGGGAGGACGAGGCGCCGCGGATCACCGATACGACCCTCCTCGTCGCCCCCGCGCTCGCCCGTGCGCAGCGCCGCCGTGAGGAGGAGGAGCGGAGGACTGCCGCGCCGGTGGCGGAGTCGCGCGAGCCCGGACCCGCCGACGACACGGGCGCCCCACCCGACGCCACCGAGACCCGATCCGGATCCTTCCGCGACGGGCGCGCCGTCCCTCCGGCACCCGAGCCGCAGCGCGTCTCCAACTCGAGATTCGAGGGAGTGGCCGAGCTGGACCCCGGGAAGGACATCGCCGCCCAGCTCGCGCTGCTGGCCGATGAGGTCATCGCCCACCTGAAGTCGGGCGGCGCGGACAGCCTCAACATCGAGGTCTCCATCGATGCGACCCACTACACCGGTTTCGATGCCGACACTGTGCGCACGGTCGCGGAGAACGCCCGCACACTCGGTCTCAAGCCGGGCCGATTCACCGAGGGGTGACCATGGAGGACATCGCCGCGGTCTCCTCCCGGACCGTTCCGCCCGACCCGTCCATCGCGGACGCCCTGGGAGCCCATCACGAGCTCCCCACGGCGCTCGCCGACCTCGTCGACAACTCCATCGACGCAGGCGCCTCGCAGGTGCGCATCCGCATCCTCACCGATGACGACTACGTCACCGGCATGCTCGTCATCGACGACGGCCGCGGCATGGACGAGGCCGGCATTGACGCAGCCATGGCCCTCTCCCGCCGTCGTGACTACGGCGAGACGGACCTGGGCCACTACGGGCTCGGACTGAAGGCCGCCTCCCTGAGCCAGGCCGACACCCTTGACGTCTACGCCCGGGCCATCGGGGGCGTTCCCGTCGGCCGACGCATCACGAGGGAGGAGCCCACCCTTGTGCAGAGCCTCGACGACGCTCAGGTGGGCGAGGTCCTCGAGGGGACCCTGGTGCGCATGACCGATGCCGCGCCGCTGAGCGGGACCGTCGTCCGCTGGCGTGGGTTCCGTACCGCGGTGGTCGCGCCGGACCGGGACGAGCGGCGCTCCTGGCTCAGCCGACTCGTCGAGAGCATCCGCGGTCACCTCGGCCTCGTCTTCCACAGGATCATCGCCCGGGGGGATGTCGAGATCGCCGTCGACGAGTACGACCTCGGCCTGAGACGAGTGGGGTCCGCAAGGCGTGTGCAGGCCCTCGATCCGCTCGCCCTGGATGCCACCGCCGCGCATCCGTACCGGCTCGCCGGTGAGGTCGGGGATGTCCCCTTCGACCTGACCGCCGTCGTCCTCAAGGGCGCCGTGCTCGAGGCCCCGGGGGTCGAGGCCTCACGGAGGCTCTCCCCGGCCGAGGGCGGTCAGGGACTGTACGTCTACCGCAATGACCGCCTGCTGCAGCTGGGCGGCTGGAACTCCATCATCGACGGCGGTAGGGACTACGCGAACCTGCGCATCTCCCTCGATGTCGGAGACGCGCTGCTCGATGTCGTCCGGATCAACCCGGAGAAGAGCGGCGTCGTCCTGGAACCGGAGATGGGACGGGCCGTCCACGCCTCCGTGGGGCAGGACATCGGAACCTTCTCAGCGCTCCTCGCCTCCGCCCGCAGTGTGGCCACCGAGGGGCGTCGGAGGGAGCCGCGCCCGATCCGACTGGTCGAGCCGCGCGGAGGCCTCGGCCGGGACGTCTACGACGCCATCCAGGACTCCGTCGAGTTCGCCGACGCCGAACCCATCAAGATCCGGTGGGAGCGCATGCCGGAGAACGGCCTGGTCGAAGTGGACCACGATCAGCGCCTGCTCAAGATCAACGAGCGCCACCGGCGAGTGTTCTCCACCAGCAGCGACCCTCAGGACGCCCCCCTGCTCAAGACCCTCGTGTTCCTGCTCTACTCGCGTTTCTTCGAGGGGGCCTACCTGGGTGGGCGGGAGAAGCGTGAGATCGAGGCCTTCGAGAGAATCATCGAGACCGCCCTCGCCGACGAGCTCCGGCGTCGCGGTGCCCAGAAGGAGTAGAGGATGAACGAGCATCCCAACGACCGTAACGCGTTGACCCCGGAGACCCTGGCCGCCTACTTCGACGCCGGGCACCCTGCTGAGCAGCGTCTCGCCGAGGAGCCCCTCTGCGTCCTGGGCATCGACCCTCCTCGCGGGGAGCTGACGCTGCGCACACCGGCGACGGGCTCGGACATCGACGTCTCCGCCTACCGGATGATCCGCACCGACATCGTCGAGGAGCCGGGGGACGAGACCGTTTGGTTCCGCGTTACCGTCGAGGCCAAGGGCATCGAGTACGAGGCCTACTCCCTCCTCCAAGCAGTCACCGACCAGCTCCAGCAGGGCGACGACCTGGAGCGGGCGCTCCACGTGGCGCTAGACGCCTTCCGAGGACTGCTCGCGCGCGCACCGAGGCTGAGCGAGGACCAGGAGATCGGGCTGTTCGGTGAGCTGGTGGCGCTCGATCGGCTCATCGACGGAGTCGGGGAGACGAAGGCGCTGGCCGCCTGGCTGGGGCCGCGGGCAGAGGAGCACGACTTCGTCCTCGGCGAGGCCGACGTCGAGGTCAAGACCACTCGCAGTGAGCGACGCATCCACGTCATCCACGGCCTCGGCCAGCTGACCCCCACACCGGGGCGGCCGCTGCATCTCATGTCGGTGCAGGTAACGGGAGCCGGCGCGGCAGGCAACGGGGAGACCCTCCCCGAGCTCATCGAGCGCATTCGCCGGCGGCTGCGGTCCGGGCGCACGGACTTCGACGACAGACTCACCGACTGCGGATGGGAGGACGCCCAGTCCGACCGGCTCTACACGACGCGCCTCCTGGTCCGCAGTGAACCTCGTTTCTACACCGTCGATGAGGACTTCCCGGCGATCACCTCCGCAGGACTCTCCCGGATCGTGACCCGCCCCGAGCTGGTCCGCAGCATTGACTACCGGATCGACGTCACCGACCTCGAACCCGAGGGGACCGCACCCGCCGAGTTCGCCGCCGCACCCACGCACGAGGACTGAGACATGAGCATCGATAAGTACGACCAGGCCCTCAAGCAGGCGCTCGACGGCATGAACGTGCCGATGGATCTGCACGGCATCGTCTCGGCGTACCTTCAAGCAGTCGGCGAGGTCATCGCCCGAGAGGAGATCCCCGACCTCATCCTGAGCGCGGAGCGCAACGCCCCGGGAAGAACGAAGTTCCACCTCCGGCTCAGCGAGTGGGATGCGGAGAAGGATGCCGCCTGGACTGACGGGACTGCCGCCCGCACCCCTGAACGGCGGGCGGTCGTCATGAAGCGGCTCGGCGTGAGCGATGACGTGGCGTCGCGCATCAACGAGGCCTTCCCGGTCTTCGTCGATCGGACCAAGACCATCCTCGCCCCCGACTGGACACCCTGGTACGACGAGGAGCGGCGGCGGGCGCACCACTTCTACTGGGACGGCTACCGGTCACTGCTGGAGAAGAGACTGCCGCCTGAAGCAGTGGCGAGCATCGACTCGGCCACCACCGACATCGTCGGACGACTCGCCGACCCCTCCGGGGCCGAGCCCTACCAGTCGAAGGGGCTGGTCGTCGGTCACGTTCAGAGCGGCAAGACCGCCAACTTCACCGGTGTCATCGCCAAGGCCATCGACGCGGGTTACCGGCTCATCATCGTGCTTACCGGAACCGTCGAGATCCTGCGCTCCCAGACCCAGCGCCGACTCGACATGGAGCTCATCGGAAGGGAGAACATCCTCGGGGGAATCAGTGAGGAGGACGAGGACCTTCTGAAGGACGTCGACTACGTGAGCACCGATGACGTCGACTGGAAGGCGGGGCGATTCGTCTCCTACGGTCCCGGATTCACCGAAACGGGTGTTCCGGCCATCCGTCGCCTGACCGGCGCCAAGAACGACTACAAGATGCTCAAGGCCGGTCTTGACGCCCTTGATCCGCGAGCCGGGTATGAGCTCAGCAACCCCGGCCGGCCGATGTGGCACCCGGACAACATCCATCGGACCGACGTACGCATCGCCGTCGTCAAGAAGAACAAGACCGTGCTCGGCAAACTGGTTAACGATCTGCGACGCATCAAGGCCCGGACGGCCGAGCTCCCCACCCTCATCATCGACGACGAGGCCGATCAGGCCTCGGTTAACACGGTCAAACCGGACAGCGCCGGAACGCGGAAGGAGCGCACCGCGATCAACCGGCTCATCGCTGAGCTCATGGGCAGGCTGAGCCGGGCCCAGTACGTCGGTTACACCGCGACACCCTTCGCCAATGTCTTCATCTCACCGGAGGACGCCGAGGACATCTTCCCCCGCGACTTCATCGTGAGCCTGAGCGCCCCGGAGGCGTACCGGGGCGGTCGGGCCTATCACGACTTCGAGGAGCTCACCGATGAGGAGAAGGACGATCCGGCGGTCTCGAACGAGAAGGCCTTCGTCCGCAGTCTGCGCGGTGACGACGACACCCATCCGCAGCGCGTGGAGAAGGAGCTGCGCGAGGCCCTGAACGCCTTCGTGCTCACCGGGGCGATCAAGCTGTGGAGAGCGACGAGAAGACCCGCGCTGGAGGGTGCCTTCCGCCACCACACGATGCTGGTGCACGAGTCCGTCAAGCAGACGGAGCACGCCGAGCTCGGGGATCGGATCCGTCGTCTGTGGCAGCAGGCGGGATACGGGTCCCCCGCCTCGAATGATGCGCTGCGCAAGCTCTTCGATGAGGACTTCGCCGTCGTCTCCGCCGCCCGGCAGTGGGAGGACGACCTACCCCTTCCGGAATCCTTCGAGGACGTGGCTCCATTCATCGGCGAGGTGCTCGACCTCGTCATGGCCGGTGGCACTGACCCGGTCGTCATCGTCAATGGTGACAAGGATCAGCAGTACAACCAGGTCGACTTCCAAAGGGATCGGGTCTGGCGGATCCTCGTCGGCGGCACGAAGCTCAGTCGGGGGTTCACCCTCGAGGGGCTGACCATCACTTATTTCAAGCGCAGGTCGACTCAGGGGGACGCCCTCATGCAGATGGGGCGGTGGTTCGGCTACAGGCGTGGATACCCTGATCTGGTGAGGCTCTACATGGCCAGAAGTGTCAAGGGGGCCGGTAAGACGACCTATGACCTCTACGAGGCATTCGGAGCGATCATGCGGGACGAGGAGCAGTTCCGCGAGCAGCTCGAGACCTTCGCCGGGCTCGGCGAGGACGGGCGTCCGCTCCTCCGCCCCATCGAGGTTCCGCCGCTCGTCTTCCAGCAGCTGCCGTGGTTGCTCCCTACCAGCCGGAACAAGATGTACAACGCCAAGCTCGATTTCAAGGGGATCGGTGGCGAGCTTCACGACTTCCCACGGCAGCCCGAGCGGGGACGCGGAGAGACGAATGCGAAGCACTTCGCACTCGTCCGACCGTGGTTCGAGCACGACCTGTTCGGACCAATCGAGTCCTTCGAGTACTGGGACCGGAAGACCAAGCGCATAGGGGAGTTCGACGGGCGGGTCGCCGTCGTCACCGCCGAGGAGATGCTCACGGTTCTGGAGGGCTTCTCATGGATGGAGCAATTCGACTTCGAACCCACCCTGGAGATGATCCGCCGTGCCATGGCCAGCGGGAAGTTGAAGGACTGGGCTGTTCTCCTCCCCATGCTCAAGGGGACGCCGGAGAAGACGGTCGACGGGCTTCGGATCCCGATGCTCAAGCGGACCCGCCGCGGTGGCACCCGCGGAGGATTCTCCGGAAGCTCCTTCCGACAGCGTGACGCCATCGAGACCATCGCCGGAAAGCCCCGCTCGAAGGACAGGAACGCGGGAGAGCACGACGCCGCCATCACCTATCGGACGAGTACCCGTGGCGCCATGCTCCTCACCTTCGCCGCTGACCCGAAGAACGGTGCCGAGAGGACCCCGAGCCGTATGCCCGAGACGATGACCGTGGAGGACACCGCCACGCTCTTCTCCCTGGCGCTTCCCTATGCGGCCGCCCCCAGTGGGAGTATCGCCTTCAGTGTCAGACGCAGGGATCGGAGCGATGACCCCGTCGTCGACGCCGACTGAGCCGGAGAGGTCGCAGCCTCGGCGGCCGGGACGGGTCGATGCCCCGTCCTGGGCGTCGACGCCGGGCGTGGCCCGGTCCATGCGTGCCAACATGCACCGGGACACCAAGCCCGAGCTCGCGATCCGGCGACTGCTGCACACCCGGGGCCTGCGCTACCGCGTGGACATGGCGCCCTGGAGCAACAAGCGCCGGCGGGCGGACATCGTGTTCACCCGCCGGCGCCTGGCCGTATTCATCGACGGCTGCTTCTGGCACGGGTGCCCCGAGCACGCGACGGTGCCGGTGACGAACGCCGGCTACTGGCGCCCGAAGCTCGCGAGGAACATCGAACGGGACCGGGAGACCACCGCGATGGCCGAGGCGGAGGGGTGGACGGTGCTGCGGATCTGGGAGCACGTCCCGCCCGAGGAGGCCGTGCGGCTCATCGTCCGGGCCCTCGACGAGGGCGAAGAGCCCAACGGGCGCCTGTGAGCCCCCGCCGCCTCAGGCCATCGGGTCCCAGCTGGGCAGCATGACGGGCTCGGTCTCCAGGGCGGCGCGGACCTCCTCCGGCAGGCGGCTCGCGCGCACCACGACCTCGAAGACGTACTCGTCGAACCAGGAATCGCTCATCGTGTGGAAGCCCTTGTCCCCGAACTTGTCGCCCCAGGAGTTCTCCACCCGCCAGCGCCGCGGCGCGCCGTCGAGGAG
>ERZ1036435.369-NODE-369-length-22779-cov-6.114725_pt1 | contig 22779 bp, 21 predicted proteins | sample MGYA00514223_ERZ1036435 | MGnify/ENA primary metagenome ERZ1036435 (study PRJEB33795, sample SAMN09464927) | human gut metagenome | host: Homo sapiens | place: USA: Stanford, California | collected 2016-08 | study: EMG produced TPA metagenomics assembly of the... | reverse complement strand
TGCCAGTGCACCAATAATGGTTAGGTATTTTGTTTTTTTATCAAGATATTTAAAGATATGAATCATAAGTTTCTCCTAGAAAAAATAGAGAGGCTAGCACACCTCTCTGTAATTTAGAAACATTATTTACAATAATTGCAAATATTAGTCACATTTTCAGGTCTCTTAGGGATTTGATTATTTTTTTTGACAACCATAAATATGATCTCCTTTCTAGTCCACATCTAAAATATCTTCATATAACTTGGATAAAGCAAAAAGTGCTAGATTTTTTTTAATTCTCTCTTTCATACTTTCACATATAAAATCAGAATTTAATTTTGTAATATGCTTGGCCATTGGACAAAAGCCTGATTTACATACCAGAACAAATGGACACCCTTTACAATCATCTCTGACCATAATACTCCAGTTCTTTAATTTATTCTGGTTAATCAATCCAGTATTGATATTTCCAAAGATATTCTCTTTATTGTATAGGGCTACTGTGCAAGATTGTACAATACCTTTAACATTAAACATATAATGATTTAATCGATTTGCGTAGCAACTAAACGAATTATGAATAACTATATTTGGTGAACATAACTTGTATCCTAAGTTTAATGCTCTAATTGACAACTCATAACTTGCATCATCTTTTAATAATGTAACACAATCATCCCTAGAACGGTCACCTTGACCCCAATTTCCTATGTTATGATACATTACTAAAAATCTGTCATCACCTTTAAAAAATTCGCCATCATTCAGTAAAAACAATTCCATGTGATTGTAATTTTCTTTAGAAACATTGAAACGAAGTACACAAGTGAAATTTAGAGGAGTTTCTTTCATACGATGCAAATTTTCTAAAATACGAAGATAAGACCCCTTTTTATTTTTTAAAACTCGTTGTGTATCATGACTTTCACAATCACCATCAAGAGTAATTTGAAAACTTGAAACATGATAATCAGATACTAACGCTTCAAATTTCTTACTTGTAAGTAAAAATCCATTAGTCGTTATACTAGCTGAATATATCACATCAAACTGATTACAAAGTTCTAAAAATTTTGTTGATAATCGCTGAATAGTTGCATATCCTAATAGTGGTTCTCCACCGAACCAAGAAATTCTTAAATACCTATAAACACCTGTTTTTAACTTTTCCTCTGCAAATTTTAAAATTGCTAGCTCTGTTTTTTCTGACATTCCGATATTCTCAAAATGCTCATAGCAGTATTTACATCGAAAATTACAATCACCATGTGTTAAAATTGTGAACTCTAAAACCTCATTATTAGTATCTTGAATTTGTTGTAGATATTTATCTACTTCATTCTCTTCAGAACAATACATATTTTGCTCAAGATAACTATAATAATCTCTTGCTATCTCTTCATTATGAGAGATCACTTCTTCCAATTCTTTTGTTATAAAAAAAGAATGATTATTTTTAGTATTAAAATAGACCGTACCTGAATCAAGTTTATGACTTAATACATATCGTGATAATTGCATATTATCACCTCTATTTCTTTGTGATTTATTTTACATATCTATTATACATCTAAGAACAAGTCTTTGTCAACGAATATTCAAAAGATTAGAAAAGTTTAAACTTTTAATGATATTCTGATTTTTCCCCAGTAAATATTCATCTTATCCATCCCAATAAAAAGTTACTGTTGGAAACATATAGGAGATTAGAAACTATGGTATACTAATGATAATAAATAGTTATCGGTAGGAGAGAGATGAAAAAACTAAAAAAACAATTTATTTCTGATTTTAGTGCGGCAATGTTAGAAAATAATGCAGCAATTTTTGCTGGTGCAGGACTTTCTGTTCCCTCAGGTTATGTAAACTGGAAAGAATTATTACGGCAATTTTCTGATTCGATTGGACTAAATATTGATAAAGAGTATGACTTAATTTCAGTTGCCCAATATTACAAAAATTCTGACAATCAAAAAATCAGATTTCACAAAAATTAATACAAGAATTTACAAAAGACTCTAAAGATAATAATTTGCTAACACTGTTAACGAGCATGCCTATTGAAACTTTTTGGACAACTAATTATGACCACTTAATTGAGGATAATTTGAAGAAAGCTGGAAAACGTGTAGACATCAAGATTGATAATAATGATTTGTCAATTACCCCTCCAAATATTGATGCGACTGTCTATAAATTTCATGGAGATATTTCTAGACCCTATGAGGCAATATTGACTCGTGATGATTACGAGAGTTTTGATAAGAGTCACAAACTTTTTATTCAAACACTCCGCGGAGATCTGATTAGTAAAACATTTGTATTTGTAGGATATAGTTTAAATGATCCAGATATTCAGCAAATTCTAAGCAAAATTAGATTATTAATCGGAGAAAATATTAGGATGCACTATTGTTTTAGGAAAAATTTGACCATTGATATGTTTGAAAATTCCCAAGACCCTGAAAGTGAATTAGAATACGGAAAGATAAAACAAGAGCACGAAATAAATGATTTAAAAAGATATGGTATTCATACTATTTTGATTGAAGATTATAATGAGATTGATGAACTATTTAATCAATCTTATAAGTTATATTTAACAAATAGTGTATTTATTGCTGGAAGTTGTAGAAATTATGGAGAATGGGATGAAGATAGTGCTACTGAGTTCCTATATCTTTTAGGATATAAATTAATTGCTAATGAAATTATAGTAGGTAACGGTAATATAGAAGGTGTAGGACCACAGGTGATTAATGGCGTAATGACCGCTATTAATGATAAAAATCTTGATATTTCGAAATATCTAAAAATTAAAACTCTCCCATTAATTAAAGGTAGCGATAAACATATTGATAGTTCGGCAAAGAAAAGATTCCAAGATAATATGATATCAGAAGCAGGTATAGTTATATTTGTCTTTGGAAATCAATACTATGACGGAACTTTATCTAACTCCAAGGGAGTACTAGAAGATTTTGACAGGGCTATAAAGCAAAATAGATTTATTATTCCCGTAGGTTCAACTGGTTGGAGCTCTTTAGAAGTATACCAAACACTTTTATCTGAAATTGATAAATATTCTTATCTCACTCCTTTTCTAGATAAGCTACTGATAGAAAAAGATCCTGAAATTTTATCTCAAACTATTATTGATTGCATTAAGCACATCAGAGATGCTTACATCATGGATAAACTTTAATAGTAAATCAGTATATAAAGGCTTTTTACTTTAATAAAAACAGAAGACTCACCATTTAATTTCAATTCGGTGAATCTCTGTTTTTTAGTTTTATATGTTTAATGTTCTCTAAGGCTATTTTGAACATTTATAGAAACGTCTTAATATATATTTCTTGGATGATTTCCAATATTTTAAAATGGTACTCCCCTTGGAAATCTTTCCTAAATAAACGTTCTTTTAATAGTCTAGTTATTGCGATACAAAACAAGATTTCATGTGTTAGTTTAAAATTCCCCAACCGTTTTTGCTTTCTCAAATATTGAGAGAAGTTATCTAGGATAAAAATAGCATCAATACTATTTACAGTAGTATGTCGAATTTGTTCTAATAAAAAATTACCAACATAACTGTCAATTGAAAAATTAGAAATATTTCTGCAAATAATATTGTTCAAATGCAGCAATATAAAGCGATCTACGATATAATCAGTTTCTTTTAACGATGATACCGTTAATAAATTATAATTTTTTAAGAAAGTATATTCATTAGGAATATCTTCTTTTTTTATTTTATACAATATTGGAAAAAAAGGAATCCTTTTCTTCATCGCATAATCTAGCTCTTTTATACACCATGCTTTGTTAAAGAATGTTTCATCGAATATAAAAATAATTCCATAATAATCAGCACTTTTATCGAGTACAGTATATAGATTATCAATTATTTCATCTCCAATGTTAATTTCAAATTTGTCAATCCAGGTTTTTAATCCTATTTCATTTAACGTATTATTCAGATTATTTACAAATTCATAGTAAATATCTCTTGAATAACTTATGAAATATTGAAATTCTCTCACATCTCTCTCCTACTGATAACTATTTATTATCACTATACAAAGCATTCAAATAAGTATATAATAGCATGATTATTGATAAAGGAGTTATTCATGGATTATAAACATATTTCTACTTTCTTAGACTACTGCAAAACCCATAAACGCTTGAGTTCACATACGATTCGAGCTTACAAAAATGATCTTTTGCAATTTTACAATTCAAATTACAGCAGTGTGGAAACCTATGTTGAACATTTGACGAAATCCAATATTAAATCTAATACATTACGTCGCAAAATTGCTAGTTTGAAGGTGTTTTACAGCTACTTAAAATATCATAATTTAGTTGATGAGAATCCTTTTAATCAATTACGTTATCAATTTAGAACGGAAAAAATATTACCTAAAACGATTCCTTATGATATTTTGAAAAGTATTTTTTCACATCTAGAACAGAAAGTTACCTATTCAAAAACTAAATATCAAAAACAAAAAGCTGAAAGAAATTTGCTAATCATTTCCCTATTGCTTTCAACTGGAATTAGGATTTCCGAACTTTGTCATATTCATCTTAAAAACATTAATCTTTCAAATAGGACTCTCCATATTATGGGAAAAGGCAAGAAAGAACGTATCCTATTTTTAGGAGATCAAATAACATTTAGCTTACTAGAAACATATATAAATAACTACTGCTTTCAACCCAGTGACTACCTATTCTCTGGAAAATATTCTTTCAACCCATTGTCAGAGCAAAGTGTACGTTTAATTCTAAATACCCTTGTTAAACAACATAACTTAACTACACCTATTACCCCCCATATGTTTAGACATAGTTTCGCAACAATGCTTCTAGATAGTGATGTAGATATTCGATACATTCAACAAATTCTTGGACATAGTTCTATCTCAGTCACACAAATCTATACTCATGTATCTCAGTCAAAGCAAAAAGAAATTCTAACTCTGTGTAATCCCATCGCTTCGATTCATTCACAGTCAAAAAAATAGGGCTACCTTCATAGAGGTAACCCTATCCTGAATAGTCAAGTCCAGTATCGTCACGAACTTCGAAGTTATAGGCAAATGACTGATCTGTTGTGTCTGTGCTTGTCTTGATTGCCCCATAGAGATGATAGCGACTGATCCTTGGCTCATTGTCAACTGTAGTGGGTTGATATAAAGTTACAATCTGGAGAGGACTAAATTGGTTCTCTCCTTTTTAATGTTCAAAGTGATGAGAATTATAGTTCCTATAACCGTCAATTCCTTGTAAACCTTTTCATTTTTTTGTATAATATATTTGAAAAAGGGTGGCATAAAGTAGTAATACCCAATTTGTAAAATTAATAAGATGCGCAAGTTTTAATTAATTTGGGCATTTTTGATTACTCAAAAGGGCTACCATCCGATATTGACTTCATTGACATGAAGGTGTTCATTATACTAAAAAAGCAAAGACGAGGTAATTACTTCGTCTTTGCTTTTTTACGATTTTCCGCTATATATAGTAGTATACTTCTCCTGATAAAATTCTTTTTCTTATATTTTAGTGAACTCCATGCTGAATCACTGAAGTCAAACAAGTTCTAAAATCCTGAAATTCTAACAAATGCCACGTCACCTCATCGTCATCTAAGACTGTCACAGTCTCGCCTTTAAAACAATGTGGGATAGGGACAGTTTTCTTTTGAAATGAATGTAAAACAACCATATCTACTAATTTATTGTTGAAAATTATATGCAGACAAAGGATGTCATCAATATGATTTTCAACCACTAGATAAGTTTATAACTCTAGATGATTGTACAAATTTGGCTGTTGTGTCATATAGTATTCAAAATTTTCATCCTTAAACTTCCACTTTCTTCGTTGTTCTATAGACTAAAATGATTGTCTCAGTTGCGAGTGAGTAGACTAATTTACAAAAGCTGATTTCAACGAGACAATTCGATCACATTGTTTCGCATGGTCTAAATTATGTGTGACGATTAGAATTGTTTTTCCAAACTGATCTCTCAATGACCGAATTAAGTCAAATGATTTTTGAGCCATATCAGGATCCAATGAACCTGTTGGTTCATCTGCCAAGATGATATCACCTGGTTTTAGAATAGCTCTCACGATGGCGATTCTCTGCTGCTCACCTCCAGATAATTCATTGACCTTGCTATCTAGTCTATTTTCCAAACCAACAAACCGCAAGGTTTCTTTAATCTTTTTCTCCTTCTCTTCCTTAGAGAAATTAGTAAAGTTCATAGCAAGCATGAGATTATCTTTTACACTGGATGTAGAGATGAGTGCATTTGATTGAAATAGATAGTTGATAACATTCTTTCGATAGTTAACCGCAGAACGCGAATTCACTTTTGGTAAGATCTTCCCGTTGATTAAAATCTTACCACTATCAATATTATCCAAAAGGCCAATCATATTAAGTAACGTAGATTTTCCAGAACCAGATGGCCCTACTAAAGCTACAAATTCATTTTCCTCAACATCAAAACTTAAGTCTTTTAAAATCTCACGTGACCCAAATTTTTTTGACACATTTTGTACGGAAATCATAGACATTAAATCACCCCTTAAACGATTGTATGAGACTTTCTACTTCTTTACGGAATAGATTGAAGTAAAGAAGTAATAATTGGAAAGCAAATGTAACTAGTGCTAAAACTATTCCCAACTTAGAGCCTAGTAAGATAGAAACTAGTAGTTCTATCGCAGAAACACCAACGACAAGAGAAAGAACACCGCTATACCTCTTCCAAGGAGAAAAGCCCATGAAGTATTGTACATACAGTTTTTCTTCGAAAAGCAAGCGATAAATCAAGACAAAACTCCAAAAGATAGCCATCATAGTAAAGACAATAATAGCAATGATACTTCCAAATAGGTAGAAAGTATAGCCGAGATCTTTCTGAAGTCCATTGATATAATTCTTAACCGTTGTAAATTTCAGTGCATTGTCTGATAAATCAGGGAACTCATTTTCTAAAATTGATTTTACCTGATTCGTTGTTTCCTTATCACGAACTTTCAAAATTCCGTCATATCCACTCACAGATAGGTTTGCTGATTCCATGAAGTACAAGTTTTCAGGAGCTGCTACAAAAATAACAGGTTCTTCACTAGTTACACCTCGATCGATTGATCTTGACCAAGTAAAAATGGACTTAGATGGCTGATAGGTTCTAAATAAAAATCTTGGATTTTCTGTAAACTTAGTCCCTATATCCCCTGGTTTTACTCGAACAACTTCTTGTAAGTAAGCCTTCATGGTTTCAACATCCGCTGAACCTAGAGTATCAGGAATAAGGTACAATCTGGCACCATTACGTATTTCGGATAATTCTTCATTACTTAACTCAACTCCTAGTTCAGATAAGTAATTATAAGAATAGGTTAAATACCAAAATGGTTTTTTAGGAACATTTTGATACGTACCATAGATTGTATCAAGGTATTCTTGCCCGAGATATTCTCCCTGAGCAATATAAACACCTGGAATCTCTGAAATTCGTTGGTAAAAGTGATACATGCTGCTTTCTAATGAATTTGTATTACCAGAGTAGGTTCCTATATCATCCCCTTCTACAAAATCCGAAATAACATACATATTTTCGACACTTTTCCACTCCCTAGCTACTTTGACATTATCAATGAACTGATTCATTGGCGCATCTAAGGAATGACTAACTGCTATTAATAAACCAGCTACTAAAGTATAGAATAACAAACTGGTTGCCATTAATGGTTTCATTGGTAACCGTTTATGAATTGCAGCTAATGGAGAAACCCAATAAACAACAATACTTGGAATAATTAATGTTAGCAATAGTAACAAGATTGAAAGACTTGTACCCGCAAAGACTAACACAAATGATGATAATCCAAAACTAGCCCAACCTGACAAAAACCAAGTTGCTAGTGCGGAAACAGGTGCAATATAAATAGAAAACAGAAGAGAATCCTTAAAGAGGGCAGACCACAACTCCTTCCTATCCCATCCAAGTAGTATCAATGTCCCAAAATGTTTAAAGGATTGTAAAACACATATTAGGAAAAGAACAAGAAGAACCATAGCATTTACTGCAATACTAGCAGCTAAAACGATTGGCACAATTCCCTCAACAGTATTACTGCCAAAACTCTCTCTAGTCAAGTCTTCAACAGAAATCCCAGTAATAGATGAGAGATTTGATAAAAACGTTTCTCTTGAGAGGTCGTCCTGAAGACCATTGATATGATATATCCCGTTTATTGTATTTGTTTCTTGAAAAATATGGTCTAACCGATTAATAACAACAGGGGTTGTAAATAACAAGCTCGGTAATTCATAGAGCATATTATCAGTTCCCTTATCAAGTCCAATAGTCAAGTTATTGTCACTATGGGATAATAAATCTGAAATTTGTTGGCGTGATAAAATTATTTTACCACCGTTTGTAAAATCTGAAAAACCTTCAGGATTGCCAAGAACATCTAAATATATTCTATTTATTGAACCATCCCTACTACTATTTGTAGTACGTTTCGTCCAAATAGACAAGTCACTTTGTTCCAAAAAGTATTGGTATACACTTTGCGCCTGTTCTTCAGATAATCTTTGAAGATAAACTGTAACTGTCCTAGAATTACGGTTATAACTTTGCCATGCCTCCTCATACTGAACACCTGTAAAAAAAATTGCCATCAGAGCAAGTAGTACGCTCTGAATGGCAATCAAAAACAGGATTAAGTACTTCATTTTACCTAATAACATGTTTTTGTATGTCATAGGCGCTTACCTACAATTCCAGTAACATTGTGCTGTACCACTTCCAATATATCTAGATGCACGTGCTTCAATTCCTGGCCGTTTCCAACCTGAGAAACCTCCGTTAGCACTTGCTGCGTGTTCATACACACCAGATTGAACGTGTGAGTAACTCCAAAGTCCTACTGTACGACCATAGTTCCAATAAACGGCAGAACCTTTATAATAAACTGTTGCGGCAGAAGCGATTGAACCACCTGCACCAGCTAGGGTAAGAGCAAGTAACGATGTTGAAATAATCTTCTTAATTCTTTTCTTCATAACATAGTCTCCATTTCATTTTTGACTAAAACTAACAATTACAACTCTTTTTTAGTAACTTATGACAACTTAGTACATTGGCAACTATCCTTTCTTTGAACTGGTAATACTACCAGCTTATTCATAAAATTGTACAATTCATATTTTAAAATTTTACAGAATATAATTCTCCAGGATCAAAGCCTAAAGGGGCGGGAGCGGGATTTATCGATGGTTTACCAACAATAACTAATAAACCCGCTAATAAAACTGCGACAACAAACTTTTTAGTTGCTTTCTTCATATCTTGCAACCCCTTTCATATTCCTTGATTGTATCCTATCACGCAGAAAATTATTTGTCAATTATATTTATAAAGATTTTTTTATTTTATTTTTTTATTATGAATAAGTTTATTTTAACCGTAGAAATAACTCGTTTCATGAGAGATGTTATAATAAATGCATATAAAAAACAACACAGTAAAGACTGAGTTGTCTATAACAATTATGCTGGGAATGTTTCATTGATAAAACGCTCAAGGTCTAAAGCCATCTTATCATTTCCCTCTAGCAGGTATGCATGCTGCGCTGTTACAAAGTACTGTTTAACGGCATCTCTATGGGCAAAACCTTCACTAACATTCCCAAGTAAACAGTAAAGATTAGCTAAACAGTAGAAACTATTATTTTTGAGACAAATACCAATCGTTTCAAAAGTCTCACTTATCGCTCTCTCTGTTTGCTGGTTTAACCATAGATACCGACAAAAGTTATACCGACATTTAATCAGAATTTCAAGTTCATCAATTGTCCGAACCTTAACACTCTTAAAAAGATTGGTCATGCGATTATAGACTTCTTCAAATTTTGAGAGTTCATCCGTCTGAAAGTAAAAGTGTAATAAACTATTTGAGATATTCAAATATTCCCAATCATATTCGCTATATTTTGACAAAATAGCTTCTAATTTTTTGATCGCTTCATTCTGTTTAAGGTCATGGTTAAACAACACAATAGCCTCTATCCACTGAAGGTATAACTGATCGGAGAGAGGGAGTTTTACTGTCTTCGCAGCTTCTAACTCATAGATATATTTTAGTGAATCATAATCTCGTAAGTCTAAGAATTTCTTAGATACAGCACGAAATTGAGTCAAAAACTCCGATTCGACATGGATATCCTCGTCAAAAAAGTAGTCCATTGATACATTTAGCTTTTTTGCAAGGGCATATATTAAGTCTGAGCCAGGACTATAGTCTGCATCTCGCTCAATTTTACTGATTTGGGCCTGTTCACAGATACCAGCAGCCAATTCAACCTGAGACAAATTCAGTTCTTTTCTCCGGCTACGCATTCGGCTCGCCAATAGTTTCCCCATATGGCCACCTCTATTCTATGTAATATTTATCTTTATATCACAAATTATAACATTATGACTTTTATTTTTCAATTATTCATACTCACCTAAAATCAAAAACTAATCCAACTTCTATGAACAATAGATTTTAGTACTGTCCAATGCAAGCTCCTAATCACTTCTTGCAACTTATCAATTACTTCATTGAGAGTTTTAAACATCTTTTTCTCGAACCCACGCTTCCGAATCTCCGCCCAGACTTGCTCAATCGGATTCATCTCAGGAGTATAAAGTGGAATGAAAGCTAAGTAAAAGCGCGTTTTTCTCTCTAGAAAGGTCGCTAAACAGTCCTTGCTTTTACCTCTGGAAGACACCACAGTATCGAGCTCCCAGTGGCCAAAAGTCTCACGATTCCTGACCTCTTTAGGACGTTTGGCAATCGACGTGCCAATCCTAAATGTCCCACGTGTTTCTTTGGGCTGTCGACTTTTTCCCTTTCGGCGCAGGACGCTTAAATCCAGATCAATCAAACCAGCATAGAGCCAGTTATAGATGGTTTTAAAAGCTACCATTGGCTTTTGTTCAAGCTGATAGCGACCACAAATCTGTTCAGGTGACCAAGAGGCTTTTAACCCCTTCTCAATTTCCTTTTTCAACTTTGGTGTCAAACAAGACTTCCGACCCTTTTGCTTAGCCCTGTGGTCGTACTGTTCCTGTGCTAAGACGGCGTAGTAACCATTTTGGCATCGTCTTAACTCTCTTGAAATGGTAGACTTATGAAAGTCAAGTTTACTTGCAATTTGGCAAGATTTTAAACCTAAATCCAAGTAAGTTTCTATCTTTATTCGGTCGGTTATGGTAAGATGGGAGTAGCTCATAGTTTTTCCTCGGGTTCTGTTTGTGCGGTTACTTACAGTTTACACCAATGAAACGCTATGAGTTTTTTTGTTGCACTATATTTTACAATTTATCATTTGATAAAATCTCAATAAAAAAGACTTAGAATCATGTTAACAATAACATTAATTCCAAATCCTTTTATTATTTATCTTCTAACTATATTTAAGATAGATACTTAAATTATATTACTGTTTTTCAAAAGTTCCGTCTGCCACTCGAAAATCACTGTTAACAGTTTCAATTGAATTAAATTGAATCTTTAAATATTTTACTTCTTTTTCATCTTTTCCAGGTAATTCAGCTTTAGCACTCGCTGCACTAGAAACCTTTAATTTGACGTATTTCCCAGCAATTTTCCAAGTACCATCTCTAGATTCGTCTTTATTATTTGTTACTTCTAGTGTTTTATCGCTATTGAAAACGATAGTTGAATCGTGTTTACTATCATACCAAGTACCAATAATTTGCTTCTCTGGTCCTGAATTTTGATTCAAGAAAAAGAATACCCCACCGGCAACCGCAAGTACTAAAACAACTAAAGCAATAATTTTTTTCATTATTTTTCCTCCTATAAATATCTAAAGATATTTATTATTTTTTTCATATACCTAGTTTCACTAAAATCATTAGTAAAAAATCAAATTTTGAATGATAAACTTTTATTCACTACTACAATAAGAAATACTTAACTACCTTTATTAATTACGATGTTTCCGTGATACTGAAATACCAAAACTACAAAGAACAATTCCCATTGCAAATACTAACCAATTCTCAATTGAACTTGTATTAGGCAAGGCTCTATTTGCAGCATATTTAGCTTGATTTCCAGCATAGCTATATACTCGTTCGTTAAAAGTATTTTCTGGTATACTCTTTTCTAACGTAGGATTCAGAGAAATCATCTTGTGATCTACTTTATCGTTAAAGACTTCGCTTTGTCTTGTACGAGTATTTAAATAGGCTTCCCTAACTGCTTCATATTGTGCAGTTGCATCCAATTGATCTTGTAAAAGTGTTTTAAGTTTAGCTTCCTCTCTTACTACATTCTCAAGTGCTAAACGATGCTCTTCAACTGCATTGTCATATGCATCTTTTGCTTTCTTCAAATATGCATCAGCATTTTCAAAATGATCCAAAAGTGTTTCTAAAGCAACTAAGTTAGTCTTTAATTTAGACATTGCATCCTTAATTTGACTTTCTTTAGCTTTTAACTCTTCAACTTTATTCTGACGGTTTCTGAGTTCTGCTTCGTCCTTAGCTTTTTCAGCTTTAAGTTCTGAAAGAACTTTAAGTTCTTTATCCAATTCTGCACGCGCCTCTGCTAAAACTTTTTGTTTTGTTTGAATATCTGCATTTAGATTTTCAACTGCTGATTGTGCTTTTGTATAACGAGTTTTGGCAGCAATCAATTGTTGAGAAGCTTCATCTAGATTCTTTTGTGCAAGAGGTGTCTTATCTGAGATTGAGTTTAATCTTGCAATCGTTTGACGTGTAGCATTTAAGGCTGCCAAATGTTTTTCATGAATTTTTGTTGCTTCATCTAAATTGTTTCTTGCAGTCTTATCTGTTGCTTTTGCTTTTTCAAGCTGCTCTTTTGCAGTTTCTAATGCTTTTTGCTTAACTTGAAGGTCTGCATTTAAGTTATCCAGAGCTGTTTGAGCTTTGATATATCTTGTTTCAGCTTCTTCTTTTAGTTGTTTCGCATTGTCGTATTTCTTTTGTGCACTTGGAGTTTGATCAGGAACTGACATTAATTCTGCTACAAGTTTTTGAGTTTGTTTCAGATTTTGATTGGCATTTTGATTTTCTAGTTTTGCTTTTTCAAGATCAGATTTAGCTTTTACTTCTGCTGTTGTAGCCTGGTCTAAATTGTCTTTTGCATTTGCTAAAGCTTGACGCTTGCTTTGAATATCAGCATTTAATTGATCGAGTGCATCTTGAGCCTTATTAAATTGGGTTTGTGCTTCATTATAATTTTGTGTAGCGATTCCCAATTTAGTAGTAGCTGCAGGTGTTTGGTCAGGAGTAGCATTGAGAGCATCTAATTTTGCTGTGGTTTCTTTGAGAGCTTTTGTACTTGAATCGTTTTCTGATTTAGCTTTTTCCAAACGTTTCTGTGCAGAATCATTTGCTGTATTTGCTGCAGTCTGCTTAGTTTTAGCAGCTGTTAATTCATCTTCCATTTTTGAAGTATCAAATGGAGTAGCTAGAGGTTTGGCAATTCCTTTATCATAGTAATCATCAACATTAACAAAATGATATTCTCCAGTTTGTTCATCTTTAACGTATTCAAGATGAGCATCTTGACCTTTAAATTTAATAAAGTGCATGCGCCCAACGCCATTGGCGGTAAAGCTATTTGCGGCCCCAACAGCACAAGTTTTTGTAGGGGCTTTTTCACCAATCATGAGTTTCATGTGACCGAAGTAAGCATGAACATCGTTTGTAATAAAGCTAATCACTGCATCATACACTTCACGATATAATTGAGACATTGTAGCTTTACGAGTTTCTTTAGCTTCTGAATAGTACCCTCCATATCCGAGCAAAGTGTTGTTGAAGCTCATATTTTCTCCAGCCCATGCAATTGACTCAAGGCCGTCTTTCGCCAGAGCTGAATCACTGTGTCCTGAACCATATGGTTTATTTTCATCAGCGTAAGCTTTTGCAATATTTTTAATCCCTTGAACAGACTCTTCGGTAACGATATAATGATGACTACCCCAAACTAGGTCTTGAAGATTATTTGCAAGAAGTGCATAATATTGGCTCAAAGCTTCAATCTGTTTATCTGTGAGATTATCCAAATCGACTTCTGAGTCATCGATAGGCAAAACAATATCCTTATTTGGCCAACCTTTGATAACAATATTTTGGTGTTCAGGGGAATATTCCGTTTCTGGAGTTCCAAAATCATATTGACTACCGGTGAACCATTTTTGAATAACGTCGTTTAATGCATTTTTATTTGCATCTGTGTCATCGGCTAGATAAGCCTTGTAGGCATCAATGACATCCTGAGGCAATTGAGGAATAGTGAGATTTTTAATTGCTGCAATTTGTTTATTGAGCGTTTCAACCGCTTTAGCAGCCTTCTCTTTATTCTCTTTTGCTTCCTGAGCTGCTGATGTAGCACTCGATAGCTCATTTGAAGTTTCATTTACTTTTGCATCTTCTTGGTTTTTCTTAGTAGTTAAAGCTAAAATTTCCGAAGCTTTCTTAGCATCATTTTCTTTAGCTGTTTTGAGCTCTTCTTCTGCACTTATCTTACTATTTTGTTTATTTGCTAATTCATTTGCTTTGCTATCACGATTTGCAATTGTTTGGGCAAGTTGTGATTCAGAAGCATCAAGATTACTTTGCGCTGATACCTTATTTTCTTGAGCTTTCTTTAGATTCTCTTGTGCTTGTTTTTGTTTTTCCTCAGCAGATGACAAATTTGCGACCGTTTCTTGGCTTTTCTTTATTTGATCTGCTTCGACTGATTTTGCATTTTTAAGTGCGGTAGCTTTTTTAGCATCTGCTTCTTTGGCACGATCAAGTTCCTGTTTAGCTGTATTTTCAGTTGCTGTTTTAGCATCTAAATTTTCCTTAGCAGCATCGCGTTCTGCTACAATTTCTTCAACGCCAGTACCGTCTAGAACCTTCTGAGCAGTTTCTTTCTCTTTTTGAGCCTTCACTAATGTATTTGTTGCTTCTTCTGCAACCTTTTTAGCATCTGCTAATTGTTTAGCAGAAACTTGACTAGCACTAAGTTGCGTTTTTTCATCAGAAGAAGCTTTACTGAGTTCTTCAGCTTTATTTCTGTCTTCGCTAATAGCATTTTCCAAAGCCTTTTTCGCTGCTAATTCTGCTGATTCTTTTTCAGATACATCACTTTTTGCTTTGTCTCTTTCAGCAATGATTTCCGATGCTCCAGTGCCATCAAGATTTTTTTGTGCTGTTGCTACTGCTTCCTCAGCTGTCGAAACTTTCTTTTCTTGCTCTGAAATTTTATCTTGATCTTTTTTAATAACCTCTGATTGCTGATTACGTTCTTTCTCAGCTTCTAGAACTTTATCAGATGCATCTTTTAGTGATGTTTCCTTTTTCTCAATATCAGCTTTTACTTCTGATATTTCATTCTTCGTTTTTTCAATTTTTTCCGGCGTAGCTGATTCTTTATTTGCCTCAGCATTCTTTAAGTCAACATTTGCCTCGGAAACTTTTGATGTAGCGGTTGCTTCCGAAGCCTTAGCGTTTTCTAATGCACTTTCTTGATTTGAAACCGATTGATCCGTTTCTTCCTTGATCGTTCTTGCTTCTTCTACAACTTCAGAAGTTGGCGTTTTCGTTACGGTTGCAACCCCATTATTAACAAACACTCCGTCTACTTGTTTTATATTTGTAGACGAAGGAGTCGTCGATTCAACACTTAATGTTGATTCATTTGGCTGAGTTGCAGTTACTTCATCCGCTTGTACAACAGAAATTCCCGCAAAAGCTGTAGCTATTGATACAGCAGATACAGTTGCTTTGATCGTTTTCTTTTTCATAATTCCCACCTTTATGATAGATTGTTGAGCAAATTATCACTATTTAATTATAAACACCCGAATTATACTATATTTTAGCAACTTTGTAAAGTTGTATCCAACCTTTTAAGAACTAGAATCTAACCTTCTAAGACTGTAAAATAGTCTTACGAGGTTACAAATGTCAAAATTACAAAAGTATATAAGCAAAAGAATACGGATTCTGCGAACCCAGTCAGGAATGACTCAGGAACAATTAGAAGAAAAAGCAGATCTTGGTACCAATTACGCGTATAAGTTAGAAAATTTAGAGCCCAATATAAAAATTAGTACGCTTGAGAAAATTATAGAAGCGTTAAATGTTGATCTACAAACTTTTTTTGATTTAACACTTAAAGAAGAAAGTACTGACTTAGCACAGCTTATCGACACTATCAAATCTTTACCAGAGTACAAACAAAATAAAGTCATTTCAGCTATTAACACTATTATTAACGAGACAAAATAAAAAGAGTGGAAAAGGATAAGTATAAAAACAATTCCTTTCCCACTTTTTTCGTGCCTAAAAATATGGCTATTAGCTATTTGAGCCTGCGATTTTTGGGTAACCAAATGTCATATCGAGGTTATCTTTCTCGTAATTCTTGATCAATTCCCAGAAATCTGCAACTGATAACGCCGCAACTGATTCATGCCAATTGAATTTAAAAAACAAATCTAAGAGAAATTTAATTACTTGATGAACTTTGGCTGTCTGTTCTACAGTATCAAATGTAATCAAAATTTTCTCACACAATGGATCAATCAATTCAATTTCAATACTATCATTTACAAAATTGAATGATACTTCTTGATCTTGATCATTCAAGATTGAAATATACTGATCCTCATCAAATGTTGAATAAAACATTCTAATATTAACTTCTTCATTATGATTAATTAATTCTGAAATATATTGTTGACTTGAAAAAACTACATACTTTTTATAGGTTTTCATTTTATTTACCTCCTATTATTTTTTTTAAAAGATTTTTTCATCCTTAGCTTTACGGTGGCCTTACTCTCTTTAATATTATTATTAAATGATTTGGCTTGAGCATCTACTACCTCCTTTTTTTAGGAATAAAAAAAGACAGTTCACCACTGCCTTTTTTTATCTTCACTATTATTATGCCATTTTTCTGTAAAAATAAAAAAACGATTTTTCAAAAAAGTACTATAAAATGCTCTTAGCCCAAGAAGATAAATTTTTTTGTCTATGTTTTTGGGCTGCAGTTTATAATCTGATGAAGGTTTTAACAAATCTGTTAGGTGTTTTGCTCCTCCTAACAGATGAACTTCATCAATAAACAAGATATGGAATTTTTTTATCTACAACTGTTGATATAAATCCATCCTCACTTTACTTTCTCACATATTCCCCTAAGGTTTCTTTAACTAAACGTTTAAAACTACTATCACTTATTCTTTCATTGTTTTTACAAAAATTTCTCCCAAAATACCCTGATTGACCGTTGTAATCCTTTTTCCTAACAGTAAAAAAATATTCTTCATCTAAAGCGTTTATGATTTGATTTGTTTCTTCAATTGTGAAATTCAGGTCGTGTTGCAAAACTTTAGATATAGTAGGCAACCAAAAAGTATTAAACCTTCTCAGTATAAATATAGGTTTATGGTCAGATGACTCTAAATGCTTAATGATTCTCCAAATAATTACTCTTGCACTTAACAAATTAACTTTAACTTTTCTGTGTGTTTAGCGTTGACAGAAACGTATGTGAAAGTCACGCTAAACACACAGTCCGAAGTAAAACCGTATAACACAAAAGAGAGATGAAATTTGTTTTTTTATTTTTATCAATTTATGGCATACTATTAGTAACTAAATATTGATTAAGTAGAGACGTAACTAATATAGCTACGTTTTTTTATGTTTAAAAGGAGGTAGCTATCGTGGAAACAGCAGGTTTAAGCCGGGTTAGGAAAGAACCAGTTTTGTATATTATTAACTTAAAAAAATAAATGTGTAAATAACAGAAGCAATGTCAACAGCAGTTTAAGAAGATTTTTTTATTGGAACAAAGTAAAGAATAAAAGTATAAAAAAGAAAGTAAATAGCAAAAGTCTAAAAATCAAATACAAAAAACTAGCTTAACTCAGTCGCTAAATTAAAAGCATTTAAACCTGAAAAAGAGTAAAAAGAAAAAACAACAGATTTTTATCTGTAGGATGGAACTCTACATCTTATTTGAATTGAGTCAACTTGTCATGTTGTAAAATGGCTTGGTTATCTTCTTGGCCATCACAATTAAGAAGCGCCCTCAGCAAAGGGAAGATACTATCCCAGTGAATATAAGCTTTATGTCACTGCACTACTTCAACTTGAATAAGAAAGACCTTAAGATTTTTCTTAAGATCATCTTTATAAGCACATTATCTACTATAGAAAGGAAAGAACCATGGCAAAAAAGAAACGTAGTCGTGCTGAACGACGAAAAGCTAAGGAGAAAGCTAAGAAACAACAAATTGATTCTCTAACGACTTTCGAAGGCCGTAAACAATTCATCCAGTCAAAAGGATTGACTAATCTAGTCGCGCGCTTTAAAAAAGGAAAAGGTATCAAGCGAAATGAATCCAAAAAAACGGGAGAGGACATTTATCTAATCCATACAGACCGAACCTTACACAATTACGCTGGATCCTGGAGCAGATTTGCTTCCTTTGTTGCTGCAACAGCCACTGCCGAAGATTTAAAAGCTCTTGAAAGATCTAAGAATGTAGATGTATGGATTGACTTAGTAAATCAATACTTAGAACATTGTAAAAAAACTGGGCTTTCTGCACCAACCCAATCAACATACAAAGCAGCATTAGCTAAAGTCTTAGGCGTATCTTCTACTGCTTTTATTGCAACAGATATTCGATATCGAGCCAACAAAAAAAATAATCGCTTAAAATCTAATGACGATAGAATGTCTGAAGAAACGAATAATCGATGGTTTTCAATCGTATCTGCCACTGGACTACGAAAAAATGAGCTAAAAGCAATTACTGGTGACTCACTCTACCAACGTGAGGATGGCCGATATTATCTTAAAATCATTGGAAAAAAGCATAAAACAAAAGGAGCTAGAGATCGTTGGGTTCCGATTATCACACGAGACAAAGAAGAATTAGAGAGGCTTGTTGAGGAGTTTAAGCTAGCTGGTAAAAAGCGTGTGTTTCAAGTTCCATCTGCTTTAAAACCTCATAAATATCGTGCTGAATACGCAAAACGTCTTTATCTTCTTGTCGCGAGAGATCCCAAAGATATCAAAGATAAAAAAGAAAAAATTTATCTACGGGGAGAATTAAAAGGCGTTGTCCTTGATAGGAAGGCTTGTTTAATTGTATCACGTGCTCTCGGACATAATCGACCAGAAGAGTTTCAAAAGTCCTATGCTTACAAGTTAATCGCACAAGCAAACTAATAAGTACTTCTAAAAAATAATTGTATATCTCTCATTGAAATAAAAAAATAAATAAAGTAGGGAAAAACCTAATTTTTTCTCCAAACCCTTATCATTACGCGTTTTTTTAACAATTAAACATTGTGTATTTTATTGTTTTTCAAAATTTCTTCCATTTTTTCACTTTTTTTTTAAAAAAAAGGCGTTTTCTGTCAAAAAAATGGCATACCTATATATAGGGGATTTAAATTGAATTAAAAATATACTTCCTAACAAAAATAATAGTAAAAAGGAAACATTAAAACATGAAAAGGAATGCTAAAGTTTCTACTGAACAGAAACATTTAAATGAGAAAGAAATTCAATCTTGTTTTACTTTAATGAATTCCTTCTGGGGCTTTGATCGCATGGATTTTAACTTGGGTGAAAATCTAATTGTTGACATCGAAAAACTGATAGAATACAGCAAAAAGAATCCTGATAAAGTTAAAAAATTAAATTACAATTCAAATCAGATTGAAGATTTAATTATCCAATCAAGGGAATTCGGAAGACTTGAAATTGGAAAAATTTATAAAAAAGAAATCGGAGATACTGTTAATTATTGCTTACTACAACTGAATCATGGAGGTCTCAATTTTGAAACTCTCTCTATTTCTGCAATACGAAAGAAACTAATAAAAGTTGTAACGGAAATCAAACAGCAAACTGGTATTTGGATTATCCCAACAACAATTAGGATTCATCAAATGGAAATCTCATTTACATTTGCTACTGATGCGATTATTCATTTTCAAACAAGAAATTTATTATTGAGGGCTCTATCTAATACATCTCAAGTAAATAAAAAAGTTTATACAAAATGTTCAACTCCCGAAGACCACCATATTATTTCAAGTAAAAAAAATGAAAACTTGTTGCATGTTCTTTACGATAAAACAGCAAAAGCTGAACATAATAACCAGATTGAATCAAACGTATCTCGTAAATATCGCATTTATAGATACGAAATGACACTGAATGAACAAAAAATTAAAAGTGAATTCAAGAGTACTGACTTGGATAAACTAAACAATGATCAGCTCTATTCATTTGTATATAGTGTGATTAAGAAAGGATTTTGCAACTTTAAGATAATTGTTCAAACTTCAGTAAGAGATACTCAAAATAAGTTAAAAGAATTGTATGAAGAAAAAGGTAAAGATGGATATATGAAAACTTTTTTTGAAACTCAACTAAATCATGCTATGGATTATTTATATCCAATAACATTGGATGAATCTATTTTTTTATTTATTGATGCATCTGAATTTGTAAATCCAAAAAACTGTGCAAGAACTAAAAAAAATCTGATTAAAGAAAGTAGGAGGAATGATTTGAAAAATGAGAGTTATTTTCTTTCTATTATGATTACATGGCAAGTACTATATCTCTTTAGCTTAATGCTAAATAGTCTATATCTTGTTACTATCTTTGACTTTGGTTGTTACAAGAGTAATCAAAATAATAAACTCCATTTTTTTAAAATCCCTAGTTTTACTAATGAAGAAAAAGATAGTTTTATTAATGACGTTAATAAAATCAAGGATAAAGACATTGGTTCATCCCTGGATTCTTTTTTAAATGAAATTCAAATAAATACTTCTTCCATTTTAATATAAATTCTGATTAAAAAAATGGAAAAGTATTACTACAGCAACGTTTTCCTATTTTTAACTCTTCAACCCTTGAAGACTTAAAAAAATCCAAACTAATTAAATTTAAATCTAATAGAAAGAAATAAACAGGACTATTTATGAATTTATTTATTCCAGACGACGAAATGGTTAGGCAACTTCAATTACTAATATCAGATACTGTTAAAAAAGAACTGGATAAATTTTTAGATATTAATGAAAATACCAATCATTTTTTAAATAAAAAGCAAACTTGTGAGTATTTGAATATAACAAATAATACTTTAGACAAGTGGATTAAGCAAGGATTGCCTTGCATTAAGATTGGTAAAACTGTTCGCTTTAGCAAATCTGAAATCAATCGCTGGTTACAAAAGCAGTAGAAATTCTATGGTCGTTTGTTATAATGTAACCATGGTATTTTCTAGCTCAATTCAAAAGGAGAATACTATGTCTATTATAAAAACTAAAAACGGAACCTATCGCTTACGTGTCTATATTCCTGAGGAAGTGAGGCCTTCACTAGGTGTTGATAAGAAAGTGATTGAAAAACGGTTCAAAACAAGGAATGACGCAAAAAAATATGAACTAGAACTTCAAAATAAGTTTGATAAAATTCTTAGTGGAGATTCCGTCTCATTAGAAAATAGTGGTTCTATCCTTTTTTCAGATTTCTATCAAAACGTTTGGTGGGAATCCTACAAAGCAGGTCAGACTACTTCTACTACTAAACCACCTTCTCAAGCAACCATAGTTGGAACAGAAATTGCTTTTAGAAAACACATCTTACCCTTACTTGGGAATTATTCAATAGACTTTCTTAATCAAAATAAGCAAGTTGTACTAAATCTATTGACTCAAAAGGCTGAAGAATATGCAAATTTCAAAGTTATCAGGAGCTACGTTAACTCTATCTTTGACTGGGCAGAAGAATTAGAGTATATCGAAACTAATCGCCTATCAAAAACTATAAGCCGTATCAAAGCCACTAAGAAAATCAAGCTACAGGAATCTAAAAAAGATGAAGATTTATATCTATCTCAAGAAGAACTTCAAGCATGGTTTACAGCTTTTGAAAAGGATTTGGAGACTGAAAAAATTCTATTCAAAGACTATGTTTTGTTCTATACTACCTTCTTTTTAGGAGATAGAAAGTCAGAGAGCTACGCTTTGCAATGGAAACATATTGATTTCAAAAATCAACAAATTCAATTGCTTCAAGCCTTAGATCGATATAAAAATCGAAAGTCAACTAAAGGGAATAAAAAGACGATTTTTTCGATTCCACAAGAACTTACCGACTTGTTAAATTCTTGGAAGAAGCAACAAAAATCTGAACTGGCTTCATTTAACATCATGCAAACTCCTGAACAGTATGTTTTTACGTATATTGATACAAAGGGAAATGTAAACAGTTGTCTCCATGCTGATTATCTTAACAACAAGATGAAATCTGTTAAGCGTCGTCATCCAGAACTCGCACATGCAACCCCTCATAAATTACGACATACAGGAGCTACACTCGCTAAACAGGCTGGAACCTCTATGGAGGCTATTTCTGAAGCACTCACTCATAGTGATACGATTACAACTAAGACTTATGTGAACACTTCAAACGTAATCCCAATGGCTGTTGGAGAAATTGCCTTTCGTAATCTTAAAAAGTAATGGTGTGAATTTGGTGTGAAAAGTGGTGTGAATTTTGCTAAAAATCATCAAAAAAACACTCCATGGTGTGAACCATGAAGTGTTTCGAAACGTTGATATAATCGTATTGATTAACGTTTTGAGAATTGTGATGCTTTACG
>ERZ1036435.367-NODE-367-length-22907-cov-11.916025_pt1 | contig 22907 bp, 10 predicted proteins | sample MGYA00514223_ERZ1036435 | MGnify/ENA primary metagenome ERZ1036435 (study PRJEB33795, sample SAMN09464927) | human gut metagenome | host: Homo sapiens | place: USA: Stanford, California | collected 2016-08 | study: EMG produced TPA metagenomics assembly of the... | reverse complement strand
ACAAACTCTGCTTCCAATGAATGCTCCTGCCAAACTTGCAAGTGTCAAACATGCACGTGCTAAACAGCATTCAAAGATGAATAATTTCTAGTATTTTTGCTTTATTTTTCATGATTATTGATAAGGTACTAGGTATCTTTTGCTTATCACGCTGAATTAGCTCTATATACTAACTATATACATATAAGAAAAGAATATAAAAATATAAAAAAATCAAAAAAAATCATTTAAATATTAGGAAGATGATCTAACTAAAGGTTTCTAGTTATCTCTTATCAGTTGTTTTTGGTTTTTAACGTCGTTTGGGTTTTGAGATTGATACTATCCCTAGATGTACTGATATTTTACTATACCAAATGCTCATAAAGCCCTGACACAAATCAGTGATTTGTTATATATTGAAATCGTCAGTAGTTTGAGAGGTACAATTAAATGTAAGGATACAAACAAACAGATGTTACAATATTATCGCTGAGACATCCATGTAGGTAATTCAATGGTTGAAAATTATGAGAAGTGAAAATTCAGCCCCACCTATACAATAAAAAGCGCAACATTTTCACTTTTCTTCATTGTGAACTGTTTAGAATCATGAACTTCATATAATCATAAAAGTTACTATAATTTTTCTATATAGCGTATGACCGATAGGCATCGCCTGAGCAAGTTCGCTATCCATAGCTCGACAAATTCCCCTTACACGGGTTAAAAAAAAAATAAAACTACTAAACAAAACTTAGGTATAAATAAGTCCGATTGAATTAGCTACTATATACACAGCTAGAACATAAATCATACGAGAATATTGAAGAATGGACTACGTGAAAACAGCAATATGGGGACCAGATGTGAAGGAACAACAGAGGAATATTAAGTCACTTTTGAGGAAGAACTCGAGGCAAATAGATAAGTCGCTTCGAGAGTTGAGTGCTCTCCAGAACAAAACGCAATCGTTGATCAAGAAGTCCGCTAAAAAGAACGATGTCAGGAATGTACGTTTATATGCCAAAGAACTTTATCATATAAATAAGCAATATTCCAGAATGTATACCTCTAAAGCGCAGTTGGAATCTGTAAGTATGAAAATTGATGAGGCATTTCGGATGAGAACGTTATCTAATCAGATGGCAAGCAGTACGGGTTTGATGATGGAAGTTAATTCCCTAGTGAGATTACCACAACTTCAAGGTACTATGATCGAGCTAGAGAAAGAGTTGATGAAATCAGGGATAATAAGCGAAATGATTGATGATACGATGGAGTCTATCGGAGACACAGATGAACTCAATGATGAAGTTGATGAAGAAGTTAATAAGATTGTTGAACAATACACTTCTGAGAAACTCGCCAAGGTGGAGAATGTGCCAACTACTGAATTGCCTAAAAGTGAGCAAGAAGAGCAAGAAGTGCCCGAAGAAGAGATTGAGGATGAAGCTGATAAAATGCTAAATGATATGAGGGATCGTCTGAGGGCGCTTCAGAATTAGTTGCATATGATTTCGCCGAAATCTCGCACACGAGTCCCAAACCATGGATTAGTAAGAACTGCATTAACTATATAATTAAAAATGGGAACTATGTACAATAAGCGGATAATAAATACGAGTTAAAGCTACGCATTCTCAAAATCTAAGCATTAGTCATAGATGTCTCTGCATAGATGATAATACATATAGGCACTCGACTCTACAATAATATTTTTGGATGTTGATGTTAGCTGGCGCTTGCTGGTGCAGTTGTGCCATCATTTTCGTCCTTGGACTGTAATTTCTTTTCTAACTTGTCGAATTCTTTCAAAGCAATCTCTTGTTCAGGGTCCATCATTTGGATCACTTCCTTGACTTCATCCACGTAGTGCTTTAACATAGATTCAATACCATACTTCAATGTGACCTCACTGGATGAACAGGAAGTGCATGCACCTTGCAGTTTCAAATAAACAGTACCAGATTCGGGGTCCCATCCTCTGAAATCTATATCACCACCATCTTCTAAAATAGCAGGTCTAATTCTAGTTTCTATTAGTTCCTCTATTAGTTCTTTTATTTCTTCATCTTCTTCTGTCAAATCAAATTTCATCTCATTTATTTGATATCCAGCTTCATTATCTTCTTTAATGGCGTGAAACTCATCAGAAATAACATTCTTGCCTGAGGCCAATTGTTGAGTAAGCAAGTCTATCACATCAGATTGAATTTGAGCCCATGGTACTTGGCTGTCCTTGTTGACTGTAAGAAAATCATCACCGATCATAAGAGATTCCACGCCGGGACACTGTGCAAAAATCTTGGATGCTAGATCAGAATGACTTATTAGGTTTTGGTCTGTATTTTTGATGACGATACTCTTACTGCCTCTGGTCTGCAAGAGCTCATTGTCTTTGTTGAGGAACTTCAAAGCATTTTCGTTAGGTGTAGTTAAAGTTTGAATGGTAATCAACCTTCTCCAAGTAACTGATCTCAGAGGACTGCTAACACATTTGTTCATCAATCTGTTCGTAATCATAGTTAATTGTTTGATTCTTTAATGTTTGTATAATATCTCTACTGCTCACCTTTGGTATTGGCAGTTTTCAAACCTAACGTAATATTGCTTACCTTTTATTTGATGTTGCGCAGAACTAGCAGGTCAAATATATTCATATAATAGTTGACACGCTTATATAGGGAAGGTTGCAATGAATTTTATACACAAACAAGAAAAGTCATTATTAATTTCTAGAGTCTATTTGTACTCATCTTTCACTGCTCAGACCTTACTTTTATTCTCGTTTTTTGTGTTGTTTAGACATCATTTCTTCCAGCTTGCTGTCATTACATTAGTCAGCTTGTTCTAAAGTAGAGTTACAGAAGACTTATAGTAGACTTTACAATATTTAAGAGAAAACTATATATTCCATGGGAATTTGTTAGAAAATATTACTACTGACTCACTTGAGTAGTCAGTGGCTATCTTCAGTAGCTGCTACCAGAAAAAATATATATAGGATTGATTACTTATACTTGAAATTATAGTGTTCACTAAGCAATTAAATGATAGCACTCATTCTCTAACCTCCATTTCCTAACAACTTTTAGTAAGTATACATATTCTAGCTTGTTCAAGCAATATTCCTGTATCTTACTGCAATAGAATAAACTATACTTGTAACAAATAGGAAGTGTTTACACTGGCCAACAGTTGAGAGCGAGAATGATATATTCACAGAGTGGCCAAAACGTTAATTTTACTTCAATATCTATAATTCATAGTCACACTGTACCATAAAAAGATACGAAAAGAAATTTATTCTATTAATCTTAATAACAGTAATTGAATATAAATCGAAATGTGTCTATCAAGTTATGGGACGACAACTTATGATTCCAGCAAACAATTTACTTATATGATAACTACACAAGCTTAACCTCGTCCACAGTATAGCTATGCAATGGCTCTAACTAACTCCTTTTCTTTCATTAGAATGTTACCCGGCTTCAATATTTTAATTTCGAGGCGAATTTCACAATCTTAGAAAATGTAATCTTGCGTTAGATTTTTTCCTTTAAATTGTGCAGTTCTACCAATGATAGTACTTTTGCACCAGATTATTCTTACTCTTAGACTTACAAAGAATAGTTACTTTAGAGCATTTCGTGGCAATTTTATAATTGCAGTTGTTTTTGTTGAAAAGGAAAGATAAACCAGAAGGAAGTAAGTCATTTTCAAGCTGGTCCCCTTTTAAAGTAATACCTGGACAATACGTTAAATTATAATTCGTTTTGACATTAGCTGAGGAGGAAAGAACAAGGGAAATTTTTGCTTCTAAGAGAAAGTTGAGATACGGTACACTTTTCGAGAAGGTAAAATGTTTGCACATAAGTTTTTACTGGTGTTTCTGGTACAGCTACTGTCGGCGGTCCTGGCAAATAAAGAGACAATAGGCCACAAGTATGAACAAGTATGTTCTGGTATGTACTCAAAGCAGGATTTCCATGGCAAAGTGGATCCGTTTATCTCGTTTGACTTAAAAAAGTTCAGCAGTAACTTCGATGATGATACAATTGTCGTGGTCATTTATGATTTCCAAGATTATCAACACATTGGTGTGTATGAAGGTGACAGTCCATACAAGACTTATATCTGTGATGATGCCGCGGTGGAGAGAGGTGTCTGTGAAGAAGAGCATCTAAATGAATTCATAATCAAAGACACCATATATGATCCTGAAACTGGCGAAAACCAAAGTATGAAGAACAGTGTCATGACTTTCTCCCAATCTACTACTGGCCTTCATGATACAAAATACTCTGTTGTTAAGACTGGGTTTTACTGTGTTATGGCAAGACCGCTGTATTATGACTCAGAAAACTATAAGTCATCTAAATATGCTGCAGAGGTTAACTTCAGGAACTCATATGGTCAACTTGCCGGTGCAGAAATCAATAAATTGCCAATGTATGGATTGCTAGCCATTGCCTATGGTGTTGCTATGGCATTATACTCCTTTGCTTTCTGGAAGCATAAGCATGAGCTTTTGCCATTACAAAAGTACCTGCTTGCCTTCTTCGTATTTTTGACCACAGAGAATATTTTTGTTTGGGCTTATTATGATATCGTTAACCAAAAGGGGATTACTGCAGGAACTACAGTATACATGGTATTCTTGTCAATAATGTCAGCTGGTAAAGCCACCTTCTCCTTTTTCTTACTTTTGATTGTGGCTTTAGGTTATGGTATAGTGTATCCTAAACTGAACAAATCGTTGATGAGAAAATGCCAATTTTACACCATATTTTCCTTTGCTCTTTGTGTTGCTTTCTTGATCCATAGCTACACTGTTGATATCGAGGATCCAACGCCATTGATTATGATAACATTTATCCCATTCTTACTGTCAATGGTCGTTTTCTATTTCCTAATTATCAGAGCAATGAGTAAGACAACCCAATATTTGAAAGAACAAAGACAAGTGGTAAAACTGAAAATGTACAGAAACTTATTGCTAGTTATATGGTGTTCATTCATCATCTTATCAGCAGGCATTGTTGTATCATCCGTTTTCTACTTGGGAATGAACACCATAGAAATGATCGAAAGAGACTGGCGTACAAGATTCTTCTTCACCGATTTCTGGCCATCATTGGTATATTTTGTGGTTTTCTGTGCTATTGCTTTTATGTGGAGACCAACGGACACTAGTTACATGTTGGCAGCTTCCCAACAACTACCGACTGACCCAGAAAACGTTGCTGATTTTGACTTAGGAGATTTGCAATCATTTGAGGATGATAACGAGGACCTGGACAACAACTTAGTCGACGACATAAGTATAATCACTGAAGAAGAGGTACCATCCAATTTCAGAGATGCTAATAATACTAACAACACCAACGATGACTCTGATTCAACAAACAAACCTTAAATTGACTCAAAGTTATAGACTGGTAAACAAAATCTAGGCCAGTTCTGTCTAGCCAATGGAATAGGCTGTTAATTAAGGACAATAAAAGTCAATTCCATTTGTCATTATGTATTTTATTCTACAGTACAGTCTAACCTACTCCCAGACTATTCACCAAAGAAATTGTATATATTAAGTATTCTACAATACATTAGTTACACATTCAAATGCTCCTAGAGCTATATGACCTAAATTGAAACTAGTGCCGAGCTAATTATTATGCCCTATACCCTCCAGTTGTGATATACGGGTAACTTTCGATCTCGACTTTTACAGTCACGTACAAAATTATTCATATCTGATATGATTTTGCCTGTTATAAAAAGCTCTGCGAAGCTTTAAAAATTTTCCTTTGCTTCCGCTTATAATCGGTGTATTCCTCAAATTCGAACTATCCAATTCCCTCTTAAATGAAATATAAGAGTGGATATGCAGACTCCATTGGTGGTATTATAAGAATGCCTTCTAAGCGGTGCTGTATAATTACCAAATAGCTGGCAAGCCAACTGAGTGGACTTATCAGAAGATAGGCACATGTTCGATGACGATAGAGATACTTTAACATAGGTAAGACATCGAACACGTTTCCTCACTTGGTCGTGCTTTGGCATTACTTGAAAACAGGCAGTGTGTGAAATAAGAAATGTTTATGATGATAACGTCATCAAAAGATGACAATTTATTGCTATAAACCCAGCTCTTCGATTCGTTTCATCTCTTCAGGAGAAGTAACAGACATGAGACCAATAGTTTATATCTGATATATCTTTCTACACACACATCCTGTAGTACCCTCACACTGTAGTACCCTGTAGTAAATGGGCAAAAGCAGACAATGCTGCCCTCATTGTAGAGAGCTCCTGCTGTCTCGGCAAACCCATAGCCGAACTTCAACAGGATCGAACACTGCACTAGCCAGAGTTACTGCAGAGGTGTTTCACGGCTCACCGACAAACACTCAAACGCTCAAATAAGTTAGGCCGGGTAGACTTTACCCGGATCTAGTCCAGTTTGGTAATTGCGGATCTGAATGCTCCCATCGATTTCATTGGTGTTAGTGGATTATCTCAGCAATATGAGGAATACAGAATCAGAAAATTACGTATAGTTCGCTGCGGACAGGATTTTTTCTTGAATGTTTTGCTACGATATATTTATAGGACAATATATTTATAGGGCAATATATTTTTCTCTTTCCTTGTTACAGTGCTGAAAAGGATCTCCGGACGAATAATGGGTCCCTCTGCTTAGTGAACAGAGGTTGGGAGGATGTGTAAACAATGGAAGCGAGGAAGCCGCAGGAGCAGAGAAAAGCAGGAGTAACGCGGAGAATGAGGTGCAGGTGTTGGGAAAAGGACCCTCTACGATCATTCACTATATATCACTAGCACTTGCGTCTGGGAAGCGATGGAGGGACTGGATGACCTTTTGATGCTCAGACGGCTACAGGGTACAGGCTTAACGCTAAGGAGAAAGGCAGGACAGCTAACACAGAAGCTAACGTGGTTTCCTATTTTCTCTTCGTTGCTGCGGTGTCTTGTCTGAGAATTACAGTTTCATCAATAGCTGTGGGGGGGAGGACAGAGGGAAGGGGGAATACACAAGAAGTTGTGAAACAGCCATAGACAAGTGTGTAGTGGAAAATGCTGGCATTATGATTCGTGCGCCAACTTCATTGCAGTCTCCTAGGGGGGGGGTTCTGCCCTTTTCCTATATGTGTGTACCTGAGTTTCCAATAGGACCCAGTAGATTAGCTCTAGCTGTGTTAGTGATACAATAGATATGGCCCGCTAGAGGCCAGCTCGCCCTGCACAGCTTATATTGCAGCACCGCCAAGCAGTAGTAAATGAGGCCCATGAAAGGGGGGGCTGCTGATGTGCCAATAGTAGAGTTTGAGGCGGGAACCTGTAGCTTTGTGTGTTTGGAGTAGGGAACTAAGTGGGCGACGTTGTGAGATACTTGGATCAGACACTTCTGCCATACTTTGTACCCCCATTAATATCGATTGATATCCGAGCCAAAGCAAATAAAAACTAACATACACTACTTATATTGTTTCAACAGAAGATACTAATTGTTATCGGTGTTGTAACTTCTTCACTATCTCTTGCAAACAGCGTACTGTATACACCTTTGTTTAGCCATTTCTTCGCAATTTTCAGGTCCTTAGGGGCATTCTCTCAGCATAAATTTGTACGCTTCATCGTCTGAGGCACCCCCGGGAACAAAAAAATCAAATTTTCATCCTGAAGGAAGCAACGATCGGAGTGGGCATCAGGGAAGAAGAGAAGCCAAAGAGAGAAGGAAAGAAAGAAAAATTAAGAATAATAAGATCTAAAATTTGAGAACTCTACGCAACGCTTTGATAATACTTACTTACTATTGGAATAACTACGATAACCTTAACTCATTTACAGAAGATACATTGCTAAAAGCAGTACTTCTCGCATAACCACGAACTCCCTCTCGATAATCGACATTTGGTGTGTGTCTGTGATATTATCAGACCTTCTTTTTACCTCGGATATATACCATCAACTTGTATGGATATTACATTTTGTGACACACCTTTTCATATAATTATTAGAAACTTGAAAGGGCAGGAGGCTTTTACAGTTTGAGATTTCAATATAACCGATCTATGCGAAGCGATATCAATTGAGAGAGATACATCGGTTTGAAATCAAAGGACTTCCCACCAAAATAAAAAAGATTCAAGAACAAGGAAGCTACAAGAAGTTACGAAATAAGTATTATTTATCTCTCTGACGCGCTTTACCTCAAAGGTTCTATTATCTTTTTCTTCTCTTTTATTTCTGATCTGCATTTGTTACCACTAATAGCGTTAGTGAAAGCCAGGTAATTTGTCAAGATAAAGATCTAATTTCTAATTATTTGCAATAACAGATTAACGTACTAAAACAATACCAATCTGGTTACACTCTAATACACTATGCCACACAATAATGATAAGAAAAGAACAAATGTATCCAGGGCATGCGATCAATGCCGTAGGAAAAAGATAAAATGTGATAGGAATCAAGAGAGAAATATCTGTACATCGTGCCAGCGCAATGGAGAAAGATGCAAGTTTGAAAGAGTACCACTGAAAAGAGGCCCTTCAAAAGGCGCACATAAGGCCTCTGATCCAGAACTAAAATTGAGCTCCAATAAGCCTTCGAAAAGTTCACTTTTCGAGGATTCAAACTCAATAATAAGGCCGAAATCTGTTGGAGAAGATTCTAACATGGACCCACTCTCAAGACATGGCAGTAACACACCCATTTTAGATAACAATTCAAATTCTGGTATAAACGACAGGAATATGGGAGGAATTGATGATAGATTAGGTGGATCAACTGATCCTGGCACACCATCGAGGTCTGGATCGATACTTCTGCCGCCTTTAGGCCAGTATCCTCAGCAACAAAACTATACAAACAACAGCACTTCAGCCTCCAATAATATGTTGAATTCGACAAGCTTGAATAGTACCATATTACAACAACAACAGCCGTTTTGGAAAGTTCCATACCACGAGTTTCAGAACCAGCGGCGAGGTTCCATCGAGTCACTTCAAAGTGATTTATCTGTACGGACATTCAATCCTCAAGATCAGTTAGTATACAATACCTTTCAACAGTCACCCATTGCTATGAAACACCCATCGGATCCTACAAACTCCATACCTCCAAATACAAAATCACAACACTTAACTACTACCAGTAATATTGGTAGTGTAGTAGGAGCAAACGACTTATTATCTGGAAATCCCAATTATTGGGGCTCAGTAAGAGCTGGTTCTTTCATACCAAACGGGGATGAAAATGATGACCAAATTCCCCAGAATTTACAAAGGAGATCAAGCTCTATCCCTTCAATACTTCGGAATACATCGACATCAATATTGCTTAGCCAACCACAATTACCACACCCTACGAACGGGGCTGGAAGCACTTCTAACAACTTTAATAATACAAATGATAACAGCAATCTCATAAACAACAAAGGAACTGGATCTACTGCAGGACTGGGTAATAATATAGACAATGCTGTGGGCTCCGCTAGCCCTCAAGCTCAACGCCAGTCTCAACAACTTTATTCTTATTCTCAATTCCTCAACCAATCTAAACCATATAATAACCAGAATTTTTCCTCGTTTGGCCAATTCTCAACGAATGGCTTCCAATCGAGGCATGGTTCCATCACCAGTGAAGCAATGTCACCAAGTACTGCTTTAGGGTACAACCAGAACAATTCAAACAATTTACCTGGTGCCAATAATCCAAATATAAGCGATATTTCTTTGCTCCCGAACAAGGAATCAGATCCTAGGGTAAATGATAGTCAAAAAGTAGTCAAAACAGAAGTTTCGAACGACATTTTCCAGTTTGGCGAACAAAATCTTGCTAATACCATTGAAAGTAATGCTGACAAGTCTGAAGATAAAGTGAAATCAGGTGGTAAGAAAGGAGGAAAGGTACCGAGAAAAAGAAAAACCAAACAGGTAAAAGAATCCAATAAAAAGCTGAAGGTGAACAAAAAATCGAATTTTGATTCTGACTCTATAAATTCACCTAAGGTTCCAACTCCTGTGCAACAAATAAAGACTGGCTTTCAATATGGGCAAATTCTGGATGTTGAGTTAATTGATCTTTATTATGAATTCATTCATGTGGGATTCCCAGTTATTCCGTTAAACAAACAAACTCTAACAAATGATATCTTACTTGTAAATACACACCCATATTCTAATATCCATGAGGTGAACTCATATGTAATATTATGGTTTAGGAATTCTTTAGAACTCCTTGTACGTGTTGCTCTAAAAAGGAAAAATGATTCACCATTTTTTGATAGTCACAATACACCTGGCCCTTTGAGATCAGCGTCTGGTGACGAAAATATGGCTTTCAATGACACGCCGAAAAAGAAGGACATCACTAGTTCACATGCAGATAGCATAAGCTCTGGCGATGATAACGGAATGGCAGAGGTCCAAAGTGCTTTCATTTCTGCATTGAATGAGTGCTTTCAAAGAGTTGTAGATATTCACCCCAAGGTACGAGAAAACAAAGATCGCATCTCCCCAAAGATCAAGATTATCTATTTAACCACATTTATTTTACTAAACTACATTTTAGCACTAGTCGGATACGACAACTCATTTGTGCTCGGCATGTCTGTGACAATATTTAATGAGTTCAAACTATACAAATTATTGGTGCTGCCTTATAAGGCTATTTGTCAGGATAGCGAGTTCTCATTTAACGCAAAGCAGTCTATCAGTCTGGATGATGATTTCATTGAGAATAAAAATATAGGCAATGGTAACGGTAACCGCACTAATGGTAGTACTCCTGGTGAACCTAATAATGATGAAGGTGAAAATGCCCTTACTAACTTTAACCCTAGTAAGGAGCAGCAGAACAGTCAAAAGGGAGGAAGCGGTGAGGGGAATGAAAACCAAGGAAATCAAATTAGATCGAAAATAGGCAAAGCTGTCAATATCGAAGAGGAAACCGAAACAAATGAAAATTATACTATCATGTTCAAACGCCTTTATATTTTGCTTACGATGTTTGACTCATTACAAAGCTGTCTCTTTGGCGGTCCTAAATTATTAAATGTCTGCATAACCAATACAACAGAAAAGTTTTTCAGTGGAACAACAAATTCCAAATGGAACATAGAGGATAGTCTTGTGAGGGAAAAAGGTGCACTGATAAGTTTAAAGCTGGGAGAAACCTTAAGCGAGATAGCAAGTAATAGGATTATAATGAACCATTTTGATATTATTACTCTCACAAATAATAACCAGGCAAATGCTACTGATATTGTTTTCAATCTGAAAAAATTATCTAACAACAGAGATTATGACAATTTTCTTCAGGAAAATAAAGGGTTGGAATTATTTGACCAACAACCGCTATGTATTTCTCAGTTGTTCCACAAGATGTTGATAATGAAAAGTTCGTTTACCTATCAACTTTTGTCTTTAATGGATGCCAACAATGGTAATTTTGTAAACATGGACCTCAAGAGACTGGAACAAATTGTTGAATCACTTTGTTCATTGATATCAGTGATATTGCAATTGCTAACTCTAATAATGAGACTGAATCCCACAAACAGTATAGATCTAAACTACCGACCTGTTACTCCAACTCAAAGGATGGAGGACATGTTATCGAACAAGAACACTGATAGCACTGACTCTATCTCAAATAGCAATAAGACCAATTCTGGTAACGATTTTTACCGGAGGTTGTTGGGACTGGAACATAGTAACGACATTGTATATTCTGATATATCGCGTGGTGTCATATCGCCGTTCGCGATGGCAATCCTTCATGAAAGTCACAATATCCATGAACTAATCAAAATGACGCCAACGATATTGATCCGTGTAGTTATGACACTAAACGTTCAAGATGACACCGGCAATAGTGTAAATAACAATGCCACACCTGGAGATCACGAAGAAGATATGAAATTGAAACGTGCGAACACATCCCAGGACTTAGTATACAAGCTGTCAAACTCCATGAACGATGTTGTACAGATAGCGAGCTTGCTAAGCATGATCAAGCCTCTGAAGTTGTTCGATCACGGATTCAAGACATTTGAATCAGAAGACGTGCTGCAAGGAAATGACGAAGATGCTAAGAAGAGACAAAGACCTGTGCTAAAACGATTGTTCTACGATACCACCAACGTTCCAAAACCTGAAGCTGTCGACCCCTTGGTGGTAAGCTTAGTCAACACCGGATGGAACCTGCTGGATGACATGGAACTAGGGTTTTTACCACAATAAGGCCATTATGTACCTGTCCTTCATAAATTATAAGCCATATCCGTACTAGTCCATTGCCCCTCCTTATTTACCTTATTATAGTATCCCCTTTTACCACTCTCTTTTACCCCCACTTTATTTTTTTTTGGGTGTTGCCAAGTATGTATTCTATAGTTGCTAATCGAGTACTTATCCCGCCTTTCTGCCCCTCCCTCTCCGCGTTTCTTGTGTCCCCCCCCTTGTCCTGCACATCCAGCACCTGCAGTTGCGGAAAACCCGTTTGACAGTTGACTCAACTTCGTAACCCCCCTTGAGTGAACCCTTTGTTTAACAATACTAGTACAGCACGCTCTGTAGCCCTTCTTATGATATACTACTTCTAGTCCCCCCCCCCTTCCTCATTATAGAATACGGCTGTTTCTCAGGTCCCTACATTTGCCTTTCCCACTGGGTTGTCTCCCCCCCTTCTCTCTCCTTCCCATTCGATGCCATAATATGGAAGGGGTGGGACTACGTCTGTTTCTCTGTTGTTCCTAACAGTCTTGACATTTTTGTCCTTGTTTGTGACATTTTGCACTTTTTTTGTGACATTTCCAACTAACAAAATCTTTTTGGTGTTTTTTGTCTTTTGTCCTCCCAGCAAGCGGTCTTCCCTTGTATCCCCCCCCCCTTGGCTCCATTTTTTCTTCTCTCTTCTCCCCCCTTCAAATTTTTCGTGGAATATAAATAGGGAGCTCCCTTTCTCGACGTATTTCTTTCTCTCTCCAAAGGACAACTCAATTGATTTCACAGTAAACCAAAACAAATTACTAATCAATTGACAAGATAACAGAAGTGGTACCATGTCTACTGCTAAGAAACACACAAAGACACATTCTACATATGCATTCGAGAGCAACACCAACAGTGTTGCTGCATCTCAAATGAGAAACGCGCTAAACAAGTTAGCAGACTCAATTGGCTCTGAGCACGGTGACGATGCCCGTACCCGTTTCGAGAACGAGTTGGACTCTTTCTTCACTCTTTTCAGAAGATACTTGGTCGAGAAGTCCTCTTCTAACACTTTGGAGTGGGACAAGATCAAGTCCCCTAACCCTGAGGAAGTTGTCCGTTACGACACTATCAACTCTCAGGCTGAGAACGTCTCCAGCTTGTCTAAGCTAGCTGTGCTGAAGTTGAATGGTGGTCTAGGTACCTCTATGGGTTGTGTCGGTCCAAAGTCCGTGATCGAAGTTAGAGAAGGTAACTCCTTCTTGGACTTGTCCGTTAGACAGATCGAGCACTTGAACAGACAATACGACAGTGACGTGCCATTGTTGCTAATGAACTCTTTCAACACCGACAAGGACACAGAACACTTGATCAAGAAGTACTCTGCTAACAGAATCAGAATTAGATCTTTCAACCAATCCAGATTCCCTCGTGTTTACAAGGACTCCATGCTGCCTGTCCCAGAAACTTACAACGATCCAAAGGACGCTTGGTACCCACCTGGCCATGGTGACTTGTTCGAATCCCTACACGCTTCCGGTGAATTGGACGCTTTAATCGCACAAGGCAGAGAAATCTTGTTCGTATCCAACGGTGACAACTTGGGTGCCACTGTCGACCTAAAGATCCTAAACCACATGATCGAAACAGGTGCCGAATACATCATGGAATTGACCGATAAGACCAGAGCCGATGTTAAAGGTGGTACTTTGATCTCTTACGATGGCCAAGTCCGTCTATTGGAAGTCGCCCAAGTTCCAAAGGAGCACATTGATGAATTCAAGAACATCAGAAAATTCACCAACTTCAACACCAACAACTTGTGGATCAACTTGAAGGCTGTTAAGAGATTAGTGGAGTCCAGCGCTTTGGAAATGGAGATTATTCCAAACCAAAAGACCATCACCAGAGGTGGCCAAGAAATCAACGTTCTACAGCTAGAAACCGCCTGTGGTGCCGCCATCAGACACTTTAGCGGTGCTCACGGTGTTGTCGTCCCAAGATCAAGATTCTTGCCTGTCAAGACATGCTCTGATTTGCTGCTAGTGAAGTCCGATCTATTTTACTTGCAACATGGTGCTCTAAAATTAGATCCATCAAGATTTGGTCCAAACCCATTGATCAAGTTGGGTTCCCACTTCAAGAAGGTCTCTGATTTCAGCGCCAGAATTCCACATATTCCAAAACTAGTGGAATTGGATCATTTAACCATCACAGGTAACGTGTTCTTAGGTAAAGGTGTCACTCTAAGAGGTACCGTTATCATCGTTTGCTCAGACGGTCAAAAGATCGATATTCCAAACGGTTCCGTTCTAGAAAATGTTGTCATCACTGGTAACTTGCAAATCTTGGAACATTGATTATTTTACAAGTATGAAAATGAACTAAACAGTCATCAAGATTAAGGAGGTGCTACTTCATAGACACTTTTTTAAATCTCTATGTCTGCTCTATTTTTGATTCTACTTATCTTTCTATGTTGTTGTACTCTATGCCACTTGGTCAAATTGAGGTCTCACCCTTGAAATCGATCAATTACCGATACATTCAATGCAATTTTTTAATAAAAAAGTTTTCCTATTTGTTTTGGTAGTGACCATTCCCCACCAAAACAGCCCTTTAATGATTTTGAAATGATTATAACGTGTTCTTTCGAATCACAAAATGTACTAATGCTTTTTTTGAAATAATGGAAATTTAATGCAATTTTGAAGATGATAGCTCCCTTTCCTAATATTAATTCTAGTCTATCATCATTCTGCGTCTCCTGATTACCCACCTCTCCTTGTTAGAGAGTTATGTACAAAGCCTTTGGATTTCAATTATTAGTTAACAAAAAGATTCAGAAGCTTGTATCGATCACTCAATTTTTGTTTACTTTAACAATAGGTTGTATTATGGGCACGCCAAGGTGCGTATCGTTGATTCATTCTTAACTAGACAAATCAGCGTGACGAAAAGTTGTCACAGAATACTGCGTACCTCAACTGGCCCTTTATACATCTACCCAAATTATATAATTCCATAAAAGTTTTTATAAAGCAAGGATACAATCACGAATATTATATTATAAATGTTTTTAACTCTAATCTAGCATCTTTATCAATGCCTGTTATACTTGTCTATCACCCCCAAATCACTAAATTATCACTACGAAGGTTGCCACGCACCTGATCATTTAAAGGGAGAAAAGGAAAAGCACCGTGTATGTAATAAACGTAAAGCCCCATAGTCATAGAAACGAACAACATTAAAATACTTACTGCAACTGCATAATTCAGAACTAAAGCAAAGACGAAATACTTCAATAACGCCTATTTTCTGCTATAAAAGGATATTCACGAATTTCATTTAGAACTGTAAATGCTATCGGCATCTGCGATTAAGTATTGAAATAGCTGGTAAAGTGCTAAGACCAAGAATTGGATCAACTCTTCAAATAACTTAATATCTGCCCACAATGGAGGTTAATTTCAATACTTTGGTGATAACAATAATAATATTCTTTATTTTATTTTCTTCGCCGGGCGGGGATGGAATTTCGTCTCAATACGAATTTAATCAGTTGCAACTATGCAAAGAACAATATAAAAATGAGTACGAATCTTTCAAGAACACCACAATAACAAGCAATTTTAGGAATATAACAGGGCTAAAACTAAGCTACGAGGACTCTCTAAATGATCCAGATCTTAATGCTACGTACCCAATTGAAGGTAAGGACTACGATAACTGGCTTCATAACCAAAATTACATGCTCCTGCCGAATGAGGTTATTAGCAATATAAAACATAACATATGGAATGATTCAACATACAAAGAGAAGGATATACTATTTCCCAAAAATATAACTAGTTTACTGAAAGGTGAAACGTTAGTAATAGGGAATGAGTACACTCCGATCAAGATGCCTATTCCCTTATTTTACAGATCGGCTATAGACTTTGTGGACAACAAGCCTCCAGATGGAGAAATGTACTTCAAAAATCCCTCTGCGATTACCAATATGACCTACGACAGTGGAAAGATGAGCATAAGTGTCTCACATCTTGATCTAGTCTCAGATTCAATTAATGGCCCCGACAATCGATTGTTTAACTCGAATCCGAATTGGAAAATGTTAGCAGCTAATATTGAATTTCACGACTATGATGAACACGAGAAAGTAAGTTTTAGCTCCTTGGGTCTATATCATGTTGAGACTGGAAGAGTATTGTTTATGAGCTCAAGCGCCAAGTTTCACCCATTATTTGCCTTTCCCCATTACATGGAATATATGGAGGATAACTTGGATAAAAACTCTGAGATATTCTCTGATGTAAAGAATCTAATATCAGAATATTGGGAAACCAAAAAGGTTGTAGATACATTAACAATGCATTCACTAAACACTTTTTATGAAAATTCCATGAATAGGTGTGAATACATGATATTTTTGCAGTTAGAACCATGGGAGGGTTATACAGAAGACCAATTACAAATGATTGAGGATGAGTTGACCTGGCCAATGGGAAGACCAGCTAACCTAAGTAGCATGCCTCCTATATCAATAAAAAGTGGACAAGTTTACTCACCTGATTGTGGCTATACGTTTTCATTGGAAAAGGTACATGGTATCAGGTATGAATTATTAGTTAAAACTATTAGATCGCATGTTATTTTTGGCACATTCTTGTTTATTTGCCAAGTGTTCTTGCTGATTCGCCAAATGCAACACACAAACACTCCATCTGTAATTAACAAGTTATCCTACACTTCCTTCTTCATGATTAATCTAATGGATGGATCACTTGCCATGGTATACTTTGCCACTGCTAACTCTTATCCGGAGTTGTATTTGCCATTGGTTTCAAGTGCATTTGTGTCATACATACTAAGCACCATTTTTGAAATGAGGTACATCATATCTATTTTTGCATCTCAAGTTAATGAGGTGGGTATTAGTATTATGACTTTGCTTAGAGGATCTCATCAATCAGACGAAGAGCAACAAAACACTAGAAACGTTGTTATACCCGATGAAGCTGCTATAGCCAACGAACACTACGGTAAGTTTTTCACCGCCATGTTAATTTTACTGTTCCTAATAATTCTCTCGACATCGTGGCCTCGACCATTGAGGTTGATAAGTGAGTATATTGCGATATTTGTGTTCAACTCCTACTGGGTGCCTCAAATTGTAAGAAACTGCATAAAGGGATTACCCTCAAGAAAAGAAAGAAGGAGGTCAATTACATTAATGAATAGGAGAATGCATAAATGGCCGTTACTATGGCAATTCATTTTGGGAACTACAACCATTAGATGCATTCCTATTATATACATATTTTCATACCCATCCAATGTGTTCAGACATCACAAAGATAGCAAGGTTGTGATTTTGCTCATACTATGGCTGCTATTTCAGATATCTGTGTTATATTCGCAAGATATTTTGGGATCACGTTGGTTCTTACCAAAACATTCGATACCAGAAGAATACTCTTATCACCGCGTGGTATCGCTACAACATCTTATGGAGCATGGTGGATCAGAGAATCACACAGTTGATTGCGCCATATGTATGGCTGAATTTCCTGTCTACGTTGAGGAACTACCCGAAACTCACCAAGTAGATAAGGACTCCTACATGATTACACCTTGTGATCACATGTTCCATACCTCATGTCTTGAGAGTTGGATGAGTTATAAACTTCAATGTCCGGTTTGCAGATCTCCGCTACCACCATTGTAAAACTAATTGAGATCGCCAAGCACAATTGTTTCATCGGGTTTATCCCAAATCATTATGTATATGTTTTGATCATTTTTAAGGCATAATAGATAAGTTTTACTAAGTATATTTCATTCATTGACCAACCCCCACCTAATTTTCTATACACAGTGAATTACGTCATCTCAGTTCCATGTCATCGACCCCACTATAAAAGAAAAATCAATATTTGATAATATTTTAACACTATTTACAGTTTGATTTAGTTGCTACAAATGTTTTAGCATGGAAATTAGAAGGTTTCTGAACAATTGTGTGACGTGCATATAAGTTACTAGAATCAGATATTATTACCATATCGTGAGCATGACGTATCCAGAGAAGTATGTTAATCTATAATGACTGCCCAATTTTGGAGCTTATTCCAGAAAGCATCATAAAGGTGAATGAAACCACTAACAAATGTATATTGGCAAGGTTATTTCAAATATTATCTCCACCTATACCAATGCTTGATTTGTTTGAAAGAGTAAAGGCATGTTTGTTTGACATGGATGGTCTATTGATCAATACGGAAGACATATATACGTTGACTTTGAACCGTATTCTTAAAGAATATGGACTTGGTCCCTTGACATGGGACGTCAAGATCCAATTACAAGGTCTACCTGGTCCTGAGGCTGGCAAGAAGATTATCGAAACTTATAAGCTGCCATTAACACCAAAGGAGTTAGAGACAAAAAATATTGAAATTCAGAATGATTACTGGCCAACGGCAGCGTTTTTACCAGGTGCATTGGAATTATTGAAATACTTGAAATCTAAGAATATTCCTATTGCTCTCTGTACATCCTCAAATAAAATCAAGTTCAAGGGAAAGACTAGCCATTTAGGTGAAGGTTTTAACTTGTTTGATGCAATTGTCACTGGTGATGATGAGAGGATTCCTAGTGGAAGAGGTAAGCCATTTCCAAATGTATGGCAGGTTGGATTGAAGAGTTTAAACGACAAATTTAATACCTCCATTTCTCCTAGTGAGTGTCTTGTTTTTGAAGATGGTATAATTGGGGTACAATCAGGCAGAGCATTTGGTGCACACGTCATCTGGGTACCACACCAGGAGTCGCTACCTTTCATTGATAATGCTGCTGATGTTTTGCAAGGGCAAGGTGAACAACTAAATACCTTGGAAGAATTGGAGTTATCAAAATATGGTTTATAATTTACAAGGTTTTTGAAGAAGAATATATAGCCATTTATAAGCATCGCTAATTGATTGAATCTTAGATATATAACTAGCATATACCAAAAAGTTAATGATAACTAAGTAATATAATAGTATTATTTAACTGTATAGATTTATTATTCATAACTTGAAAAAGTGCCATGGTCATCCCCATAGCTTTTGAAAAAGTAGAAATTCTAGGATTTTGATGTGTGGCAGGCATCGCTTTAGATTAACAACATTTCTGATCAAAATATATTGTAAGAAGATGTGAAGGCTAAGTATTTCTTCCCACCCGATTCATAATAAAGACGAACAGTCGTTTTGAATTTATAAAAACAAGATTATTGTTGCGAACACTCTATGGATCGAGGCCAAAACGTTTTCAAAAAGCTAAGAGAGCCATGTGTTTTAGTGTCTAGGGTTGCCTTTCTTCCAAGGGAATCTTTTGATCCAAATTCACCTCTACTGATCGATTCTTTGAAGGAATTGTCTATTTGTCTGAGTGAAATTAATGATGCTGATGATTTACCTTCCAATCTGGGGGACTATGTGTACCTGCCTATTTCACATTTATTAAAGCAGGACTCATTAGGTGATGTGGCAATTGAATATGTGTTTAAGATAACAAGGATGATTCTGAAGTTATTTTGGCACAAATCTGGATCTCTTGATAAGGAAACATGTAAGAAATTGTTCATGATCACCAACTTTTTAATAAATAATGATCCATCATCTAAAGAGTATCTTAAGAAGTCATCACCTTATAAATTAGAAGGCATCAAATTATTGCAAGAATTACTCAGATCTCTGCAGAAACAAGAATACCATAGCTCCTTTTTTGTAGAAAAACCTGAAATGCTATCAATTATGACGCATATGGTATCAATCTGTCTGGAAATGTTAAAATCAGAGCCATTTGTGATCGACCTGCAATTGCAATGTATTGAAACGTTGAGAACTCTTTATGTTGAAATACTACCTCATGGGGAAACACTATCATATATTTTACCAGGGAATATATCTGCTTTAGTTGCTGTTTTAGGTAAGCCGGGGCTTTTGTCAAATTCAGCTGTTATTATTGGGTGCTTAAAATTATATTCGCAATTGCTAATAATAATTTACAATGATAAAGATCTAGGAGTAAAGGAAAACTCTGTGAATAATGGGAGGATCATCAATACAATTTTAGAGCAAGAATTAAAGGAAACCCCGTTGGATCCAGTCTCCTTAAAATTACCTATACTGGGTACAAACTTAAACACAAAAAGGGTGCATAGAGATACTAGTTGGCTGAAAGGAACTTCATCTCAAATAAGACTCTCTTTGGAATCATTCCTCACAAAGTTATGCCGTAGAAATGATAGTAGGATAAATCATGAACTTTCAAAGTTATGTGGCGGCTTGCTAGCTAATTGTAAAAGCTCTCTATGTACGTCGGTACCTCTATTGGTTCGAACCCTCATATATCTTAACTCGAACCCTCAGAATATACTGAAATCTTGCATAAATGAAGTTAGAAACATATTTTCTGAAGAGGTGGAAAACTTGAATTCACAATTGAAGGAGAGCACAGAAGGAACTTTGAACAAATTGTTTTTTTTAGTGAAATTATTGGAGGGGGATAGTGAGCTTCTCCCTGGTATTACCAAGTGCTTAGTTAGCCTGAAAACTCATGTTATGAAAGAAATTGATATTTATGATGCATCTACAAAAAAAATTCAAACAATAGATCAAAAATCGGAAGTAATCATGATGGATAAATGGGAATTGGATACAGCGGAAACTGGATTACTTACAAACGTAATAGGGACTGAGGAAAAAACTGTGGCAAGCTTTCTCGGGGCACTTGCGCATGAACTATCTGCCCAAAGTAAAGAACATGTGATTGAAGGGTTGCTCAATGAAATGGATTTTACTTCTCTATCCGATAAAATTACAAGTATGTGGATTTCAAGTAATTTACTAAATGGTAAGTTATCTATTAATGGATCAGATGTAGTGGCAATGGATAGTTTAACTGGAACAGGGTTGAATAGCTATGTATCCTACCCAACAGTTGCATATCAACTTCTAGAGTGTGCCAAGCAATGCTATGAAGGACTTGAGATGGAGATGGAAGGACAAAACGGAACAATTTCTCAAGAGATTTTAGTCTGTGCAATCCTTAGATCTATTACTACTGTTGTTGAGACTATTGGGAAGGATTTTCAAGATGAAGTCATTGACTATATATACATTATAATCGAGAACTTAGCTTCATCATCTATGCTCATTAGGGAATTTTCAAAGAGGAGCGCGATAGTACTGGCCAAAATATTATATCATAATTCGATATCCGACATGATTACCCAAAATACGGACTATATAATTGATGCAGTTTCAATTAAACTTGCCTCGGGTATGACGCAAAGGGTTAGTGTAGTTCTAATGGTCATCTGTAAACTTGCGGGTTATGAGGCAATTAGAAGTTTCAAAGATGTCATAGAGACGTTGTTTAAAATGCTCGACTTTTATCATGGTTATTCTGATCTATGTATACAGTTTTTCAAAGTTTTCGAAATAATAGTTATGGAGATGCAGAAAACTTACTTGACTGCCGATAAGAACTGGGATAAAATTGAAGATAAAGCCAGCAACAAGAGCACATTTAAACCATGGGGAATTGCAAATGTAGAGCAAATATGTAAGATGTTAGAAAATGAGATAATTATTGATATCGAGGACGGTACTATTGATATTAATGAAGATGACGCATTGAGTGAAATAAATAATTTCAAAGATTATGTTAATAGAAAAATGGAACTTGAGAATAGTGATAGTGATGATGATGATATTGAGAATTATGAAGATGAGGGAGACCATAACGAACTTGAGGAGATGAAGAAAAAAAATAAGACTAGTGAAGAATGGGTTTCTCCAATACCAGTCGAATCATACCGTGTACTTTTGCAAATCATATCATATGGTGATAGACTGTTGACACATCCATCAAAAGAGCTTAAAATACTAATTCTAAATATTTTCTCTCAAATATGGCCTATGCTAGCCACCCAGTATTCTTCACTGTTACCACAAGTGGCCCAAGCTTGGCCGTTAATTTCAACTTTAACTTTTGATTCAGACTACTGTATAGTAGAGGCTGCATGTGTTTGTCTAAGAATCATGATTGAATGTAGTGGTGATTTTTTGTCAAAGCGTTTTGTTGATCTCTGGAAAGAGGTGAAGGCTCGATCAATATTACTAAAAGAGATAAAATATTCACAAATAGAGAATGGGCAAGAAACTACTTCTGTAGTTGTTTTGAATCGTATTCGTTTTCCTCCTATAACAATGAAAGCTCTTGCAGCTTTAAACTATATGTTGCTAGAGGGAATTATTATTGCTGAGCTTTTTTTGAGTGATTTGGATATTAGAGATATGCTTCACTGTTGTGTTCAAAGTATACCGAAGGATGAGATTGAATCAAAATCTCTACATCTAGGAGACGTGCTTTTCGACATGACCATATAATAGAGATAATAATATTGAATTAAAATTAATACAGTTATATAAACAATTTTTTTTAGAAGTATACAATTTGAAATAAGTCGCAAATATAGGCTACCACAAGCGAGAGTATTTAAAAAACTCCCACATTAATAAGTAAAACGTCCTTATTATCAATGTTTTTTTTTTTTTTTTTTTTTTTTTTTTTTTTTTTTATAATTTTTTTTTTTTTTATATTAAAAATAATTTT
>ERZ1036435.366-NODE-366-length-22922-cov-12.380286_pt1 | contig 22922 bp, 16 predicted proteins | sample MGYA00514223_ERZ1036435 | MGnify/ENA primary metagenome ERZ1036435 (study PRJEB33795, sample SAMN09464927) | human gut metagenome | host: Homo sapiens | place: USA: Stanford, California | collected 2016-08 | study: EMG produced TPA metagenomics assembly of the... | reverse complement strand
GGGGGGGATTGGGTATGGTTAAAAAATTAGAGTAAAAACAAAATAAGCAACCGTGTTAATCACAAACAATTAAATTAAGACAATGGAAAAGAAAAAGAAAAAGAAAAAGCTAAGGCATAAAAAATCTCATATGAAATGAAAAAAAAGAAAAGACTCATCAAAAGTTTTTTTCAAAAGAATTTTTGGATGCAATAAAAAAAATAGTGATGAGAAGGGAAATACCAAAACAAATGCTTTTCTTTTGCAAGATACTTATTTTTTTTTTTCATCCAGATGAGACATAGCGGCTAGCATAATTCTTTAGAAAGTAAAATTTCTGTATTTCAGTTTCATGTATAATTTCATATGATGAGGTTAACACAATTGTTCTTTGGTTAGGGGAATATGTTCATGATAAAAATGCTTGTTTTATTAAAAATAAATGGTTTGTTCGAAGAGGGAAAAGAAATAAAATTAAAGTCGAGGAGTGGGGGGTAAAGAAACAGTGCGGCAGCACTATTTCTATCCACTAAAAAAACTCAGACTTAGGGCTTAAACTTGAGAGACGGATGGGACACCGACTTCAGCGTTGTTTCTTCTTCTTCTGATGAACTTAGTACCGAAAGCACCGTTGGAGAAGATGTTCAATAGAGACATGATCATCTTAGCCAAGAAGATGGCCATGGAGAAGAAGAAGAAAGCGACAGCGGCTTGGGATTCACGGCATCTTCTCTCGGAGCCTTGGATAATCTTGTTGTTTTCCCTGTAGTGGGCGTTGTTACAGCTGTGAGCTCTGATACCGACTGCCAAGACACAACCAGCGGTCAACATGAAAGCGAAGTTCAAGAAGTCCAATGTGAACAAAATCAAAGGCCATGCCAAGATTTCGAAGAAGTTAGCGAACACACCGTATAGGGAGTCTGTAGCAATACCATAAGCGGCAGCGAACATACAGTAGTTGACACGGGAGGAGTGACGGTCTCTAGTAGCGATTAGGTCAGAGATTAGACCAATACAGATGACCATAAACACGAAGTTTACTATACGTAATAGGTTGTCAGTAACAGCTAGCATGATATTTTTTTTCTTGTGTAGTGTTTTGTTTTGTTTTGTTTTCTTAATGTAATTTAAAGATTAATTCTACTATGTGAAGAAGAGGGAAAAAAAATAGAATTCCAATTCCTTGTTCCCTAGGAAGTAACGCTTATATATGAATTGAAAGAGAAAAAATTTTCTTTCCTCCTTTCTCCTTTAGCTTTATTATTTGGTTTTTCGGGGAAGGATGATTAGGCAAAGGGTGAAAAGGAGGTTCTTGTATGTAAAGTGTTATGTTTATTGAGTATTGTGAGTTGTATTGAGTATTTTCAGCTAATTTGCAATTCATAATGTTATTGTTTATTGGAAAAGGGAGCAATCAAAAAGAGTTAAAGGGAAGAGAGACACTGTAGGGACCACTTCTTTTTGGTCCAATAGTGTCAGTGCTACGTGGGTTACTCTCTGTGGGTTTGTTATTGTGAGACCCAAATTTCCCAGAGAGAAAACACATAGCAGAAGAGTAGAGAAATCTCAATAGGGGAGGGCTATACAGGAAGGATGGGTTTCTTCTTAGATAATGGCGTGTGCCGATGCATATATCCGAAGAAGGATAAAGAGGGTGATTTCTTTCTCGGGTGGAACTCTTTGAGCCAGAGGCACAGAATACAGAGTACAGAGTGCAGAGTACAGAGTACAGAGTGCAGAGTGCAGAGTGCAGAGTGCAGAGTGCAGAGTGCAGAGTACAGAGTACAGAGTACAGAGTACAGACACACAGAGATGGCATGGCATGCCGTTTTGGGAAATGGCGATGACGAAGAGGAAATGCTCTGGTGTGCGTGGTGTACTGTGATATGGTAATAGGGAGTTTATTGAGAGCCCACTAAAAAAAGACAAAATTAAAACTGAAATAGGGATAGGATTTCGGATTCTCTGCGACAGGATGAGTTCTCAGAATATTGCGTGCGCATGACATAAGGCATTTTGAGGGAAGGGGTGAGAGAAGGAAGGGATAGGTGTGCGGTGGGTTCTTCGCGGGAAAATCCTCCCCGTAACACTATAAGGGATGTGTTGAGTACTTCTCCCGCTTTAGAAGACCGACAATCCTCGGAGAAAATCATCTCGGATGTTCCACAACCGGGAATGGCAAATATACAATCTATACGGCCCCGTCTTAGCGTGCGCTGTCCTTAAGGGATACGAGTACCCATAGCACAGACAGGCCTAGAGGAAGAGACATCAAAACATCAAATACACACACACACACAGATTATTCCGTGACTGAGATTTTGCTGCTGACGTTTGTAGGAAAATCTATTTTGGAACTTACAACTTTACATTCGTACAGGTCCTTGTCAGAGACATCAAACCACCCTTTGAACAGAAGCGATCCTTGTTTTGGTATTACCCGTTCCGGGCACTCAGGGATGCTCTTCATCTTACTATATTTGCCCATACAGACCTATATAGGGACTTACACAAACACACACACAAACCACAGAGAGAGGTACATATTTCACAACACCCCTATTTCATCCCCCCCATCGACTCGATTTCATCTCCATGGACAGTCCGTTCTAAACTGAAGGAGCATTCTATCGGCGTTTACCACATCTCCAATCGCCGGAGTTCTTCCCATGGCAATCTCGATCCGCAGCGGTTATATCTGGATCACTAGACTCACATCCCATAGCAATAGTATTGCCATGTGTAAACGGTATATAACGGCAATACATACAAATATGTACCAGTACAACGTCTTTTGATTCTACAGTGATGTGCAAACTAGTATGATGGAAGGGTACTATACCTGGAGAAAAGTGTACGACAGACATTGCCGGGAGGAGTTGGTCCTCCTGCGCAGAGACATCCAGATCAACAGCGAGGTGGTTGAGGCAATGTACACCACCGCTTGCATGAGACTGCTGTGCGACTATGCCGCTAAGAAGTCTAAATTCGAAGCTCTCATTGAACTTGCGTCTCACGTGGATGGTGATGTGTAGTCCATTTTCCATTGTTTCCACATCGTAACTAGCAACACACCGGAAAAGGTCAAAACAGGATTGGGATGCATACATATTCTATTTGACGCCCTTTAATGGGTATGCAATATCGGAGTGTAAGGATCCATCTTTTAAAGCATTATTGAGAATAAAATAAAATAAATAAAAGTAGCAAAATACCTTTTTCATTAAGGATAGAGCGGAAATGTTCAAGTTTAATTTGGAGTCGATAACGCAATCTATCTCAGAAGGTACGCAGTCTCTAGTACAGCAATTCAATGACCCCAAGACCAAACTATCGATTAAGGCCAAGACTAGGTTCTTGCAGGAGGCTATTGGCAATGAAAGGGATATCAGTAAGCTACCGCCACAGTACGTTGTGCTCGAGAAGAAGTGTGACTCTATCGAGAAAGTCTTGAAGCGAATCCTGATAGTGACAAAGACGTATGAAATTGAAGGGTATGACTATCCACCAAACATATCCGAGTCTTTGTCCAGCTGGTGGCAGACAAAAGAATGGTTCAACATAAGTGAATTGACAAAGAACGTTATTCCAAAACATGGCAATGTGGAGAAGGCTGGAACAGAAGCATCAAAAACTCTAACCGACAAAGAAGTCTCACATGAGGGTCCTCCTAGTTTTGCCTCTGCTATTGCGAGGGCAGGAAAGGATTCACAACTAATATTTGAATCTATTGAAACAAAGGACGAAGATGAAAAGGAGGACATTGATGAATTGGTCAAGATATTCAAGATATGGAGCGACTGCTTCTATGAGATAAGTGACAGTAAGACAGAGATGGATCAAATGATGATTAAGGAGTTTAATGTAAAACTTGAAGACTATTTGCAGAAAAATTTCCAAAAAATTCATACTCTTCGGGCTAAAGTAGAAGAATCAAGACTAAATTTCGACACTATGCGATATGAAGTAGCACAAACATCAAAACAGACTGATTCAAAAGAACTAGGTAATGAAGACGAAACTAAACCATCCTCGATGGATGCAAATAAGACTAACACTGAAGAAAAAGAAGCAGCGAATGATAAGGTTGAAACAAAGGAAAAAACTGAAACAAATGCAACAATTGCTGATGAGACCAAGGAGACCAAGGATACCAAGGACAGTGAGGACTTGAAGGAGGATAGTAAGACTTCTACTGATGGCCAATTGCTAGAACAACTGGAAGATGAATTTGTATCTAATACTACCGAGGCTGTAGAAGTGATGACTGAGGTATCGGAGAATTCAGAATTGCTGAGCCTCATTAAGTTATTTCAAACTTTCCAATTATCTTATCATCAACATTGTGTAAAAAGTTTAGAACAGAGCCTCAAAGATTTAAATGCTATCGATAATTGAACTGGTACTGACAAAGAAATGGTAAAACAAGTTTGATTTAGTATTTTTTTTCATCATCACAGCATCAAGGGGATGATTTGCCCAACAGATTCAAGTACTGCTTAAAGTGGATGAAAGGTATTTTAAGTTTTGATAGCGCTTTTTATATTTCTAAATAGCTACTCTGAGATAATTACTAAATTATAAAATACTATATTGCTAAACAGTAGTTATAATTCGTAAGCTCTATCTATTGTTATTTATCCATTGTCAGTTTTTTCGAAAACAACAGATGGGCCAGTATTACTCGGGAAATTGAAAAAATTAAGCGAAACTAACATGCAATATCTTAATTCGTTTAAATGCAGTTTAGTTTGTTTGTTGGTAGACGTAGGTCTCAAATAAAGAAGTCATACCCCGATAGAAGGTACAACTTTGTCACATATGTCAGTTCAAGGATATCATGATTCGGCATTACCTACATGTATCATTCATATAAAACCAACTGTGACTAATAATGATGAAAGTTCACCATTGTTTGTTTGGATTCCTGGTAACCCTGGATTGTTAGAGTACTATCAGGAATTTTTGGCTAAAGTTCATGATAAAAACCCTACCTGGGAGATTCTAGGCATATCTCATGCTGGTACCGTAATTGAGTCGAGCCAATTAAAGAAGTTTAGAAAGAATCCATTGCCCATTTATGACTTGAAGCAACAAACACAACATAAGATTGATATAATCAATAAGATTAACAATGATCCCAACAGGGAGCTTGTAATTATGGGGCATTCAGTGGGTGCTTATATTGCACAACATGTCGTTAGCTCGCCTGATTTAGTGGGTCGAGTCTCTAAACTTGGTCTAATAACTCCTACTATAAGAGACATACATAAATCATCGCATGGTCTGATATTCACAAGAGTTTTCAACTATATTTCCAATGTAAATGAATACTTATCATTTATCAGCTCGAATATATTTAACAAGCTTATACCAGCATATTGGACAAAGCTCTTAATTTCGTTCGCTATGGGATGTTCTTTTGATGAATATCATATTATCCTAGGTACTTTCTTGCTACTAACCCAACGGGAAACGTTACGTCAAGTGTTAGGATTGGCGGCGCATGAAATGCTAGAAATTAGAGATGATTGGGCTTTTCAAGAGAATTTACTAACTAAGTGTAAAGACAACGGTACGAAGTTGTGGTTATTGTTTAGCGATAATGACCACTGGGTCTCACAACACACTCAAGCAGAGTTGATAAAGTTTCTGAAAGACAGATATCCGGAACTATTGCTCAGAGTTGATGTGGACAAAGATATAAAGCATTCATTTGTGGTCAAAGATGTTGATCTCGTGACTAGAAGATACTTTTGATACGTAATTGAATGGCGGGTACACTGGAAACTATCTATTGTTAAATAGCAAATTTTATAGAGAATGAAATAACAAGGTCTTACGTTATCTACTATTATTGAAACGCTTGACATAGACATGTATTCTGTTTACTATAAAAAAATTATACTAATAATAGAAGTAATGATTTACATTTGTATGCAATTTATCATTGAGTAAATGTCAATACATGCTTTTACAGTTGGTTTTACATGAGTTACCTAGATAACTGTACATTGTGTAACATATTAAGTTACAAGCTCGGTTCAAAGCAGACATGGCTTGGACCAAAGCTCAAGTTATTATGTTGATACATGACCGTCTTCATTGATGCATTTGTATACTGTTCAATGCGGTCAAAGCCTCACTTCCCAAATTAGATCATTTAAAGATGCAAGACATGCTGAAACGATCTGAATTACCTTTTCTGGGCGGATTGGGACCAGATATTAAACCATATCCAAAGCTAATGTCTCAATAAGGTCAAACTACCTAATAAGGAACATAAATTCGATCTTGTTTGGTGTCCTACTCAAGCTGTTGTAGATACCAGAAATAGAAAAATATAAGGAAAGACACGTAAAACGGATATAACCACCTTAGTGTCACTATTACGCATTCTTGTATCTTGCTCAAACAGGAAATGCTAAAAAACATAAAAGGAAAAAATTCTAAGTAGTATATGTCAATGTAGGTAAGAAACAGCCCCGCACTGATTAGTTTATCTTAGCACAGGACTGGATTACACCTCTTTGTATAAACTGTTCCATTCGAGATACGAACAACCAGACAACAAGTATAAGCCCACTTTTACGAAGAAAAAGATGAAAAGCCAGTGAATCACCTTTGTTTATTATGAAAATCCCATACAGATATCTCAGATTCCTGAAGCACACACCGATAAGAGGCGGAACCCAGCTAGATTTGATTGAAATGAGCACAGTGGAACTACTAGTTTTTACAATGTTGTCTCGAGTAGTCAATATTTCCATCGTTCGCTTCTCTAAGAATTGGAGCAACCGTGTTAGAACTGGATTTACATCTCTAGCTGCACCTATCGCTCGCATTTATACGTAGTGCCAGGTATCTGAACGAAGCCTCGTTTTTTGATGTTCAGTTTCCTCTAGTAGTCTTCTTACATTGCTATAGATTTTCGTAAATTCACGAGATTGGAGGCTAAAACAGTATAGAAAGCAGTATCCGTTCTATTAGAACAAGTATGTAGCTCGGTGTTCTGTTCAGTTTTCTGCTCAATTGGCACATATATTTGCACTCAATTGGAAAGGGATAGCCAGAATACCAGAACTCTGCGCAGAAGACCATAGTCTTCCCCTGCCATTGTTGAGACTTTCCTCTAGTTGAAAGAATTTAAAAAAAAATAAAGGGCTTGTGCCTACTTCTTATGTCCTTTCTGATCAAGTTCTTGTTTGTAACACAAGCTTATCCATAGAGACCTGTAGTTTTCAAGATATTTGTACATTTTTTCTAGTATTCAAACCAAGTTTTGATGCAGTAAGCCTATTGAAGAGAGTATTCTTATGTTTATCTAAAGCTATCCTTGGTAACTCCTCACACAGCTATAATCCATGCTGGTTGCAAGAGGTCATATATTTTATATAAAATGTGAGTAGTTATTTACAAATTGTATAAGCATGTCTTGTTTATGTATTTATTTTCTTTGCTATAAGACAGTAATAAAGATATTGACCTTCAGTAGTCTCGTTGTATACTGAAGAATACCACAGTTGATCTGCCATACTACTTTTCCTGACGTGAAGTTTGTGCATTAAACCTCCTCACTTAAAATAACCATTATTGGAGCTCATTATGAATAATAACAGCATTTACATGGATCAGACTTTACAGAAGATTAAGGATATATTTTTTGGATGGAAGAAGGAAAAAGCTGTAGACAGGACATCGGAGAGATGGCAAAAGCGCCATGCCGTAGTCACAAGGCATGATCTACTAAATGGGCATAACGATGCGATCAAAAGATCGAGGAGATCCTCATCGCGATCACGATCGCATCCTGGCTCTAAGTCAAGATCAAATTCCCAATGATCTTATCTTATTTTTCTATTTTGCTACAACTGATAAAATGAAGCCAAAGTATTGGTTTCAATTGTACTAAAAAAAAACTGCACTTATACTACCGTTCTGTTATTCCCTTAACTGATAATAACACATAATTTGCATGATAAAGTGTTTTTACAGCTAATACTCAAACTAAAGATATGCTTACTCCGTTTTTACAAGAAAAACCAGCTGTTTCTACAATTATCAATTATTCCTTCCCATTTTTGTTCTGAACCATTTGATTTGTTGTTGTCTTTTTGAGGTTTCTTTTATTCCACCTTACTTCTAATGTATTCTAAATAAATGCATTTTGTATTATATATTTATCAATGTTTGAATATTCTCGTTTTGTTTCCTTGATCTTTAGTTTTTTTCTATTAAAAGTTTCTCTTGGAGAAGAACTAAAGAACCTTTGCAAATTCGAGGATAAATTCAATGTAGCCGCTTGTCGGAAGGAAATACCTACAAAGCAGCTACTATCCTAATTTTATTATACCCTCTTAATCGTAGGAATACAGAGTCAAATAAAAAATTGAAATATCTTTTTACTAATAACTAGGAATAGTAGATGTATCACACCCATGGAATAAAAAGCTCAGGTAGAGAATGATTATCCCTAGATAGACACATAAACTTTCCCTCAATTATTATTTTTATCATTCATTGACTCCACCTTGTTTCCAGAGGGATGTTATACAACTAAATTGTATTGCACGTATCTATACAAATAACTGTAGAAAACTCCCAATTGCAATGCGTAATCCTCAAGCAAAGTATGATTCATAAACTACTTTTAAAAGAGGGAATAGAATAAGAAAAAATTGAAAAAAAAAAAACTAACTGCAATGGCATGGGGGTTGTTCACATGACTTTTGATATCAGGTAAACAGCAAAAGTTACCTCATAAATGACACTCAAAAGATAAGATTGATACGTAAAAAAATAAAATGGTCTCTAGCGGGATCGAACCGCTGATCCCCGCGTTATTAGCACGGTGCCTTAACCAACTGGGCCAAGAGACCATTGTGATTTGTTGTTGTTGTTTTTGGTAGTTGTGTCTTTGTTACAGTGGCATATCATTTCAATCATTTCGTGCACCGCTATATCCTGAAATACCTGTATCATGTGAGACATTCAAATGGCCGCACATGTAGCGGGAGAACATTGTGTCTCTTTTCACAGACACACACACACACACTTAGAGGAGGCCGTCCATTGGGATCGTTCAGGTGGCAATTCCGGAATGAATCCCTCTCCCATTGAGCAGTGCTTTAAGCAAAGGGAGAGGATTCTTTGAATAATACCGTGAAACCTACTTGGTATTGGTTTATGTATGGCGTGCAGTACTGTTTCAATTGGGGACTATTAGCGGCTACTTACATCTCTCGAGCAATTAGTGTGGTCTTTGTACAAGTTTAGAGCCGAGGCCTTATAGAACTGGGAAGCTATAATACAATACAGTTTATTTAAAAGGGATCACCATTATATTAGGATAACATATTTCAAGAGCAAGTGGAAACCAGAAGTTACTCCAAGTAAATAAACAATAAAATAAAAATGGTGTTGGAAGCTACAGTTTTGATAGTTGATAATTCTGAGTATGCCAGAAATGGTGATTTCCCAAGGACAAGATTTGAAGCTCAGATTGATGCAGTTGAGTTTATCTTCCAGGCCAAGAGGAACAGTAATCCTGAAAATACAGTAGCGTTGTTGTCCTCAGCAGGTGAAAATCCAAGAGTCCTTTCTACATTCACAACTGAGTTCGGTAAGATATTGTCTGGGTTGCACGAGACCTTGATTCAAGGGTCTATACAACTATGTACTGCCATTCAGGTAGCAGCATTGACTTTGAAGCATCGTCAAAATAAAGTCCAACATCAAAGAATAATAGCATTTGTTTGCAGTCCTATACCTGAAGAACACAGAGACGACCTGTTAAAGCAAGCAAAAAAGTTGAAGAAGAACAATATAGCTATTGATATAATTAATTTTGGTGAAAGTGACACTAATGAACAATTACTGAATGAATTCATTGAATTGGCAAACAAAGGTAACCCTCAAGGTGACTCGAACGAAGATGTTAGTCATTTACTATCCGTGTCTCCAAACAATATCAAGTTGCTATACGAAGTGATAGCCTCATCTCCAATAATCCTGGAAAACGGCGGGATGGGTGGTTATGATGATGGGTTCGGTGCTGCAAACGGCATGGATTCTTCACTAATGGATTTTGGTGTGGATCCTTCCATGGACCCAGAGTTGGCTATGGCTCTACGTTTGTCAATGGAGGAAGAGCAACAGAGACAAGAAAGACTAAGGCAAGAACAACAGCAGCCACAAGACAATAATGAATCTAATAACTAACTGAGAGTGTTAAAGGGTAGCTGTTATAATATTGAATTTAGCATTTGCAAGTCGGGTTTGCATCCTAACTTTTGATTTGTAGAAATTATGCCAATGCATTTATCAACATAATAGAAAATTATGTAAACTAAAACAATGAAATTTATATATCATTGATTCTCAAGTTATTTTTTTTCTATATTTAAGTAGGATCTTATGTTGAAGACTTAAAATAGTACTGTAGTGTCGATATTTTGATTTTATAAATATGAAAGGTGTTTAAATTGTTGAGTAGACGTCTTGCAGATAAGGCATAATTCTTTTTCTACTTGAGCTCAAGTCGAATTGCTCATAGACTACAAACTTCTGGCTTTCTTTATCCAAAACTTTGAGTTCCAATTTGGGGGCATTATTGCACAAATTTTCGACAGTGTCGCAAAGACCATCCTTTGGAATAATGATCAACTCTCTTCTGAATCTGCCCTCTTTAGGGTCATTCCAAGAAGTTAGTAATACTAAGCAATCTAAATCATATTCCTCTCTATATTTATAGCAACTGTTGAAAAAATTATCTTTACTATTGAAACGTTTGAATAGTTCCTCTACCGGTTCAACAATTGAAGTCACACCAAAGTTTAATTTTTTGGATTCCAAAGACTTAGGGATTAAATCATATTCCTTATAGTCCTTCCTGATTAACTGTTTTACTGTCAAACCATCAATATTGTCTTTGGCTGATCTTAACTCACGGAAAGCGCTATCGAATTGAGTAAATAGAGGAATATTCAAATCACCATAGTGTTTGAATGCTTCTACGTCGGGGTTCTCAACTTTATATTTCATATTTGCAGTATCTAGAAGACCAGCAGAAATAAGTAGCGGTGCACAGTCGTTGAGAGCCTCATGGTACTTGTTACTTTCTAAGTTTTTACTCCAGAAGTTAGTTACCAGCGATGAACAGCTTCCAGTAACTGTGATAATTCTAGGATTGGCATTCGGATATAATTGCTTATCCGCATGGTGATCAATAATACCAATAACATCTGTTATTAGCTGCTTGGTTGGTTTTGGAAGTTCGTTGTGATCAACAATCACTGCGTTGATTGTGTTGAATTGTTTATTATATTCCATAAGGTCTTCTCTAAAAAACAAAAGATCTTGTGAGATGTCTAGCTTGTTCAAAGTAAACATTATATCTCTCCTCATCATAAGGTCTTCCTTTGGGATATTGATTATAGGCACATAAACATTTTGGGCACTCTTAGCATGCTCGAAGTAGGCATATGAAATGGCACAAGCAACAGAATCAAAATCGGCAGATTCATTACCACAGACTATATTCAAGGTTGAAACCGATTGTTTTATCAATCGTGGAATTTCCACAGTACGCAATTGTTTAAGGAACTGCTGTAAATTTGGCATGATTACACAACGATGTTCTATTATTCGAATCCTCTTTTTGGCAATAGAATGGCGCAAAGTATAATCGACAATAGTTGTCACTATGCTAATGTTCACACAATTAAAATAATTGACTAGGTGTCAGTTCTAAGATGCGCTATTTATATGTCTCTAGATAACAAGTTTGACATTGTCCCCGAAGCTTTGCGTTAAGGGCATCGAAATTTTCTTCCCACGGAATTTTCTGTGAATTGAAAAATTTTGAAAACTTTCAGACGCAAAAAAAATATAGAACTGCACCAGCTGAACTCATCGGAGTATTCCAATCACTCGAGCTTTGTATTTAGGACCAGCCTACAGGTTAGTAAAGCCGCTAAGTTTATTCTATTGAGATTTAACTTACTAAATTCAGTGTCAATACGACTTATCGATTAGCTGCCGCTCTTTGAGACTTGGCCTATTTGAAACTAGAAGAGACAACCCATTGGCAATCAATCAGTTAATAGGCACTTTTGTTTAAAGCTTTGCATTGTTACAATCTAATTGAGAACTGTTGTATAACTACAGATTTTTAAGCTTGCATTATTTCATTACATCTCCAATTGGAATTGAAAGTCCGTTTGTTTGCATAATATCTTAGGTGATCTGATGACGCCCCAGAGATCTTCATCTTCCGATGAAGGAAGGAAAAACAAGAAACCAAGACTAGAAGGGTCTAGCTTATCTTCTGGAACCACTCTATCGATTGATCAATTATTTGAAAATCGTTTGAAACATTACAATCTGGATTATAACTTAGACGCCAACATTCATGCCAAAAATATATACGACCCTAAGTCAAGATATTTCAGTCGGTCTGTCGAACCTAACTTTCCAATAGTTGAAACACTACCATACAAAATAGAAAGTCACCTCGATCAAGGAAGATACTTGTGTTATGTTGTGTACAACCTGTATTTGTCAATAACATCGGAAGATATTCAAGGTTTGATACCAATCAGCTGCAAAGACTTAGCTGCTTTGAGAAATGAGGTGGATAGCATAGTATTACAAACAGACTTATTTAAGATTTCGAATGGGTATGGAGATGTTGAATCTCATTCGAATGATATAGGAGATTTCGATGAGACTGAAGATTTGGAAGAGCAACTGGATGATAATGATTTTATAGATATTGGAGGTCCAGACTTCAACGCTACAGGTAAAATCACTAATAAGTCCTTGAATATTATAAATGTAAACTATTGGACTAATGAGCTGAAAAATTGTATGCATTTTGATTTTCCTTTATCACTTAGACTGGCATTGGCAAAGGTATATTATTATCTATCGTTAGTACAAGGACAAAAGGTTTACAGACAACTGCATGTATCGATATTTGAAACATTAGTTAATGCTGATGATGACGGTACAAATTTTACTGATCTTCTATTGAATTCAGGATTGGTACTCGATCATCAAGTCATGTACGACTTTTTAAGTGAGTTCCTACCATATCCTGATTCGGATTTTGTAAGATATGACCTAACCTCTAAGGATGATTTATTCTTATTTAGATTACTTTTAAGACTGGCTCACGCAGCGAAGCCGTTTTACGATAAAAAGAATACTGATTTACTTTCTAAAATCATGTCACAGCTACTCTCAAGCTTAGCACCATCTACTATGTCTACTATACTGCCAATGATAACTTCCTTTGTTCCGTTTCAGTATAAGAAAGGCTCTAATATCATAGATTACTTTACTTTTCTGTTTAGCATGTGGAGTTCAGTTAGTGCTAATATTGCTGTTGATACCCATATGTATGACCTAGTGGGTAACGTTTCAGAGGATGTTCACAAGTATATTTCAAACAATAGTCCTACAGAAAATGATAAAGTTTCTTTTGGCGAATTTGGGATTTTTACCGAAAATCAAGCATCCTTTATGTTTAACCGTCTTCAAGGTCATTTAAGGACAGATGGTCAAATTCACTCATATTCCAGAACTGTAAGACCTTTTGTTTATATGATGAATGGCTGCAACATTGATTCGTTTCTAGTTCTGTTAAAAAAATTAGCCAAATCTATTGAGACATTTGTTCATCCATCTAACAATGGTTTCTGGACTAAACCAATCTCAAAATTTATTCATGGTTTTATTAAAATGTATCACGGAAGAGTGATGAAGGAAAAAAAAATGGTTCTTGAAGACATAAAATCATCGATATTTCTGAATGGTGATATCCATGGAGATATTGTTGATATCTTTCTTCCTCTTATCAAAATTGGTTCTCAGAATAAAAATTCAGATATTACTAACTCTTATATTTCCTCGTTAGCATACCTATTAAGCACTCAACCGCCAAATAGCAGTCAAATTTATGATGGCGTAATACTTGACTTATATGACTCATTAGGCGGTGAATATATCAATTCAAGGCATAGAACAATCGCCTCTCTGAAACAATTTACGAGGGTAGTAAGATTTATGGCGGAGGATCCATTATATCGGACACATATTTCAAACATATTACTGATCCTTGTTTCAAAAATTGATTTGAATGATGTTCAATTAACCAGCAATCTTATAAATGGTATTGTTTCCATTGTTTCTTTCATACCACTGAAGACATTTGAATCTAAAGAAGAGATACTGTCATTCGAATCACATACTATACCTTTCATTGAACAACATTATTACTATTTGAAAACAGCAGCAGCGGGTTCCTTGTTTGAATATGAACCAGAATTCCTTGATAAGGCATTTAAAGCCTCGACAACGGCATTCGAAAACATTCTCAAAATTTTTGTGGATAAATTGTATCAATTAGTTGACGTCGACTTAGAAGATCGTTTGATTACGAAAATTAATCAGACAGCTATGATCATGCAGGATTCTATGGATGATTTTCTATTTTCTTATTACGCTGATTTAATGATAAGGATGTTTTGGGAAAATGACTCTTTTAAAGAAAAAAATCCCAATTATGAAATAATTTCAATTCCGCTAGCAGCAATAATAAAGAGAGATTCGAAAAGAAGCAAAGAGCTTGTGATTTCTCTCATCAATAACATAAAGCTGCAGGTGGAGAGAGGAGCCGGTTCAATAAGAAGCGCATCGGAGATTCAATTGAGGGACGTGAAGTTGGTATTATATTTAAGTACCTTAAATGATGTCCTAAGACAATCGCATGCATCAATTCTTGAGTACGGCAAACAATTGATGGAATTCTTCGAATTTATTTTTGAAGAAATCACAAACCCTCCACTTGATGTTATGACTTCTATATTACTTCACAATACGTTATCTTCTTTGACTACAACGGAACTTGTTGACACTAGATTGTTTTCTCAGTACTGTGATCTTGATCTAAGTGAAATGTGGGGTGGTCTACAATTTGACAACCGTAAATACCAATCCCACAACCTCGATTTTACATGGCATGTTCCAAGTAGAGATGAAGTTGATTTTGCTATTGAACTGGTAGATAAGATGGTCGAATGCTGTCATAAAGCAGTTGATGATTTGAAGAAAGAACCGTCTACTGATACGGTTTACGGGGATAAGATACAGAAATATGTACTGATCATCACGCATGCTTTATCCGGTTCAAGTTTATTGTTTGATCCTGACTATAACAGACAGCTCTCTAAAAGTACCGGTTGGAAATATATGGATGAGAAGCTAGCTAACTTCCAGAATCAACAGGACGATTCCAAAGAACAGACTAAAGAAATTAGTTTAGAACCTCACCCTGAAAAAAATTTAGCTGTTGAATCTACATCAGATGATTCTATTCACATAAGTTCAGAAGAAACGAATTTGATAATGGAAGACTCGATTACTTCCGAGGTTCCCTCGGGTCCTGTAACTCCATCATTTGGTATTGAAAGCCATACGCAAGGTATACCATTTGAAAATACATTTAGGGAAATCGACATTTATAAAAGTAATTATTACTTTGGAAATAAGGAGGAGGAAAGATTTAATGACCCTCAGTATCTACATATCCATAAATTAAGGGCACAAATTGGTAGTTTTTTCCATAACTTATATCTATTTTTGGGTAAACACTTCGAAAACAATACGAGTATGTTTCAAATTCTGCTTCATGGTATGAAGGTTTGGTTTGCAGACGTAGGAAGAGAGGTTATCTTTAATGAGGAGCCAAATGCATTTTTAGATTTAGACTTTCTGGAAAATATTCAAAGCTTATCACATCTTGAAGAACCTTTTACACGTACTTGCTTAGCAGTGAAGTCAGATTACTTTCATCAAAGCCGTGTTCTTCTTCAATCAACTACTAGAATACCATCTGCACTGGAGAACATTTTGTTACGTGATATAATACATTTGTCAATTTCAATTTATCCTGACATATTCACGTCTGCACAAACGACCTTAGTTTACTGTATGAAACAAATTGTTGGGTCATACCATACAGTTTTGAATGTGATTCTTGACAGTTTGGAAACTTCGATAAAATTAGCCGATCATATGAAGATTGAAGTCATTTTGAAGCTACTGTTAGTCAAGAAAATATACAGAAAGCTAATGTCAGACTACAAGAACCTAGAAAGATTGTTATTCCTTCTCATTGACTGTTGTAAAATTAATGAATTAGAAATCGCTGTGTATGCGGAACAGTTTCTATTATCCATTGGTAAGGGTGTTAAAATCCCATCCAGCGTATGTGTGTTAAACATGCATTCCTATAAACCTATCGAACCGCCAGAAGAGTTTATACATCTCCAAGTAGAAGCAGTAAAATTAGCAAAAGAAAGGAAAAGGGCTTACTTCTTAGACTTATTAACGGGACTACAACGGAAGTTTATAGCATACATTGAAAATAACAAGGATTTAGGTTGGAAAATACCAATGTTTGTGGTGCAATATATTACGAAGTTGCAGTCAAGTTTAGAAACTCAGCCTGAAAGTGTATATGTAGAGGCTGTTTTGAACCAAACTGATACTCGTCATCCACAAATGATTCACTTAATTATAAAGTCCATCCTGGGAATTGCCAATAAGATTTTATCCATGTCTGATTATCAGTATGATATAAGCAAAGCCTATGAAAGTACTTTTGATCCAGGGTATATTGAAAAAATTGCTACAGACAACTTAGATGCTCAAGTCCAATTTACCGATGAAGTTGGGAATTTTACGAAGCCCTCTTATTATATTGATTCCCGGTCATATGTAGGCTGGTTATGTTGGGGAGCAGAAATGAAAGTTATGAAGACTATACCTATTCAATTGAGTTTGGAACCATCGGAGGCTGAAACTCTGAAAATGATTGGGTCTATCCTGACAAAGAGTTGGTTACATGAAGTCTGTACACATCTAATTCATGATAATGAAAATAGAGGCGTATTCAGCAGTGGTAATGTCTCCTTTTTTTCCTTCTTGCTTTTGCTGATTAATAATGGTTTCTGTGGTTTACAAGTTGAAGATATCTTTGGTTTGTGTAATGATATCTATGACACTAACGACAAACCATCGATGATAATGTCTGTTGAAATAGTAGCAGGTTTGATAACTGGTACTAAGTATATGGTACCAGAGATGATTGGTAAAAGAGATCGGTTTTTAGAAAAGTTTTTGAACCAGAAACTAGGCGCAGAGTTGAATCATGATGCCTTTGAGATATGGAGCACACTTACCTGGTGGTTACCAACTGTTGTAGATATCAGGAGGTGCCCACCACTCTATGATGTTTTTAGGAAATTTACTGAAACATTGAGTACTGATTCTGATGCAGCAACTGATCAGGTGTTCAAAATTCAAATGTTTAGGAGCTTCCTTATCGGTTTGGAGTATAGAAGCCCAGATGCCGAAAAAGAATTATTGAACTTAGTATTTGATCATCCTTATGAACATGTGAGAGAATCTATTGCTAAGTTATTTGCAACTCTTGTCCAAAATAAGAGTTGTCCATCTTATTCTTCAGCTCAAAAGCTACTTGAAGTCAACTTCAATAAATATGGTGGTTTAGGGGTTCCATTAAAATCTATTCCAGATGATATCGACAATTTCATCAGAGACAAATTCGCATTATTAGACAACGTGTATCATAGTCTTGATAGAACTCTTTCAAGCCAAAAACTAATTAAATCCAGGTATTACTACATTGCATCCACACTTTATTATTGGATTAGAGAAATGGCTAGGGGACCAAATAGAGTTTTATTGATACCTTACATTTCTGAAATTGTTATTCCATTTCTAGTCTCGTTAATCAGACAAAAGGAATTGAGTAAACTTTCTGGTTTGGACTTAAAAAAGCTTTACGTTGGACTTGCTTACATGCCCTATAGAGTAAGTGATCTAACCCCTGTAATTAATGCACTGTGTGATAAACAGCAAAATGATTCCTCTTACTTACTACAAATTCAATTGTCGTTCATGCAGCATTTTTTTTCAAATCAATTACTGCAGTTGTCTTCTGATGAGAGTAATAGAATTCTAACGTTTGTCACTGAGAATCTGTATAATTCGGACTTCGTGGAAGTAAGAATTAAAGCAGCAGCGGTACTATCTGATATTGTTCATAATTTGAAAGAGAATGATCTGGTGACGTTAATTAACTCCTTTGAAAAAGGCTTAGGCTCCCATCCGTGGGAAATAAAAAAAGAATTATCAAAAAATGACCCTGTCATTCACGGTAATATATTGGGTCTGGGTGCTATCATCTCTGCCTTCCCATATGTGTTTCCTCTTCCTAAGTGGATACCAAAGCAGCTGAGCACAATATCTTCCTGGGCAAGGACAAATGGTATATCTGGTATGGCTGCTAAGAATACAATAAATGAGTTTAAGAAAGTGCGTGCAGATACATGGCATTTCGATAGATTGTCTTTTACATCTACAGAATTAGAAGACTTGGAAGGTGTTCTCTGGAGAAGTTATTATGCATGATTAAACTGTGACATTTAATATTACCGTTAGCTATAAACCCCATACATATAATAACATAGCATATATTTAGCTTTTGATTGTAGTCATGTTACTCAGAATTATATTACCCATTGCTATTATCATTTTTTTACATTTTGGTTGTTCCGATTGTATCGACTGAAAGAAATAAGAGGGCTGGCTTAATGTTGAGATGAGAATGTCAAAAGAATTAAAATTAGCTATCTTCAGATTTAAATGTTTGTTAACATCCTTATAGCACAGCCAAGTAATCAGAAGTAAGCGCTTAACTAGAAGGCTTTTAGGCAAAGCAGTTATAGTGCTTTGAAGGACAGTTGAAGCCCATGTCAGTAGATTTGCATACATTAGAGAGAAGCAGCAAAGAGTACACGCCGATTTATGGTACCGTTCTCACTGCGAGGGTTATGAGCGACTCAAATACTGTATTTAGTAGGAAGCGGAACTTAAAGAAGAACGTTAATAAAGCCTCTGGAAGGGTAGTATCGAACTTAAATATGGAAGAAAGAAAATGTTCTAATCTTAAAGGAAGCAATGGTGAGAGCATGAATAGAGCAACTAGGATTTTACGGTGGATAAGTAATGTAATGGGATCGTCCAAGAATGATACTGATGACAATAATAAGAGTACTGAAGATATCTCAAGTATAAATAGTAGTACAGGACAGGAAAGATCATTATCAAGTAATTCAAGTGGAACTATAAACAGCGAGTCGCCAATAGGTCATAAGCGAACGAATCAGGAATCTCTGATGGATAAAACTAAAACAAAATCAAGAAAGCTAAATTGCGTTGACCATAAATCTATGCCATTCTTTGATCCACCCTCGGCAAATATGATGCCTAGACTACTAAGCTTTTCTAAAAACCATCCTTACCAATGGCACGAATGGGAATGTGAGTTACCAACAAGTAGTAAAAGGTCTGGAAATAAAGCAAGCACATCCACTAAAAGTCAATATGGTACTCAATTTGTCAAATATACAAAAACGAAGAGAAGCTCCCAGACTGCCTCTATTAGAATCGGAACGTCGAATGATGTTGGCAAAGAATTTGAATATTTGAGAATGATCTATAATGGTGAATATGACCTTCCGGAAACAATTAAACTAGAGAGAGAGAGGCAACTGAAATTATTACATGATGACCGAGGTCGTGATGCTATGTTGAGGGCATCTGTCTCGGAACTAACGAATCGTATTAGCTCTATTCTAAAAGAAACTCTTCCGAGGGCGAGAAATGATGATCTAATAATACTAAAGGAGAAGAACGTTTCAGAGCTTGACAAAAAGAGGCAAGAATTTGAAAGACAAAGGACGAAATTCAATCAAATGAAACTAATCTTTGATAGAGAACATATTAGCTATAAAAAATTGCAAGAGGAAAGGAGAAAAATACAGATAGAAAATAGAAGTAAGCAAAAGTCTGAAAGATTGGTGCCGAATCTTACCCAGAAAGAAGTTGACGAAGTCAAGAAAGTTTTACAGAGAAGCGATAATGGTCTTCTGATGAATAGAGAAAATCTTGAAATATTTGTTAGAGATTTTAAGACCCTTGGAAAAGCAAGATGGCTAAATGATACTATTATTGAGTTCTTCATGAAAAATATTGAAAAGAGTAATGCAAATATTGTTGCCTTCAACTCATTTTTCTATACCACGCTGTCCGAGAGAGGCTACCAAGGTGTAAGAAGATGGATGAAGAGGAAGAAGAAACAAATTGCTAAACTTGATAAAATATTTGTTCCTGTTAATTTGAACCAATCACATTGGGCATTGGGCATGATAGATATAGAAAACAAGCGCATAATATTTGCTGATTCCTTATCAAATGGTCCGAACGCCATGAGTTTTGCGATTTTAGCTGATTTAAAGAATTATGTTATCCAAGAGAGTCAGAAAGAACTTGGTGACGACTTTGAGCTTGTACATTTACAATCACCTCAGCAACCGAATGGTTACGATTGTGGAATATATGTTTGTATGAACACCTTGTACTTAAGCAAAGAAAATGAATTACAATATGACTACAAAGAAGCAGTTTCAATGAGAACATATATCGGCCACCTAATCTTAAGCGATTCGTTAAAGTAAGGATTGGTTAAATAATTACTATGCACTAATATCGTATATGTATTTAATTCAATACAAACAGACTATTCGTTATAGAAGCTTCATTACGCTCCTCCCCAATTGCAATACCCATATAGGAACAAGAATATTCTATTTCTTTTTTAGTAAAGGAGTGCTTATCTAATATATGATGGAATTACCCAAACAAAACTGAACTTTCATTCCATACCAGCGGATAATACCATTTAGGATTAAACAAATTTAGAGTTTCTCATCAATGGACTTCTTATCTCTGACCTTTTCTGTTGTGTGGGTATCCTTATTCATGTCTTTTTGGTTGTCGTCACCTTTAATCGAAGCCTTATCCTCATGCTTTTCACTATCAGCGTTTCCATCATTTTTCAGTGAAGTATTATTATTGTCCAAAGATAATTGCTTAATCTCCTCAATTACATTATCTACTTCATTCTCCATTATACTTTCCTTTCCATGTGATAATGAGAGTTTCTCTAATTCTTTATCCCATCCTAATTCCTTTACAAGCTGGTTTGCAAAGTCATCAGTATGTTCGGAAAACTTCAAATCCATATCTCTTGGGGATGTCAGAAAATCACCCACAACATCCAAATTACATAGTACCCTGCGCACGTTATTGGGCACATCATTAGGTAAAGAGGCAAATGGGTATACAGTCAAAGATGTACCAGCCACTATGACTATGCTATTGCTCTCTTCTTCTAACCATTCCAAGTCGGTATCCCATGAATCAAAGAAACGCTTTGGTAAGTTTTCTCCAAAAAAGACAATCTTTGGCTTAATCAATGCTTCACATTCAGGGCATCTCAAATATTCAAACTCTTTCATGTCGTTATTATGTTTCATTTTATACTTGTTATATCTCAATAGAGCTTTCTTAAAATCGTCGAGCGGGAACTCCTTGTCACACCCGATGCAATGATTCTTGGCAAAACTACCATGGGCTTCTACCAGATAGTCATCAGGTATACCTGCTTCTCTTTCCAGAGTGTCAATGTTCTGCGTGTACACTCGGCGCAATCTACCGTTTTTCTCCAACACCTTCATCAGGTAGTGGAATTTTGAAGGTTTGAAATTACCAGGATATAATTCATCAGCCAGCAAATAAAAGGGCTGGGGGTTCTCCTGGTAGTATTCAATATCAAAAACTGCTTCTGCATAAGGTAACTTCAATTTGGATAAGTTATGGTATAATCCAGTCTTTGGTGACCTGAAATCAGGTATACCACTCGAAGTTGATATACCTGCACCAACCAAGAAAATAACTTTACTACTAGGATACTTCTTCAAGTGTTCTGCAACTACCTTAACCTGTTCCATTATCTTTTGGGTTGCGACGCTGGTCCCGTCAGTATTTGACCATCTAAATGAGACGACTGTCCTATTTTAAATGAAATCAACTTGCTCTTTAACAAAGGTTCATACTTCTTTTTTAATAACTATGATTTACATGTTTAACGGAAAAACTCGAGGAAATAGGTATGCAAGAAAAGCCGACGGGGATGTGCCTAGGGTCTGACTATAGAAGAAAAAACAAAAATTAATTATGCATAGAACGGATCTTTGGTTTCTGTAGAAATGCCGGAAAAACTTAAATTTCTTCGCCTTTGAAGAAAAGGACATTCTGGCACAAGGCGGGAAAAAAAAAGATACCGACCCCGGTGAGGATTGAACTCACGATCTTGCGATTAACAGTCGCACGCCTTAACCAGCTTGGCCACGGAGTCATGTAATATGCATTTGCTACCAATCGCTGATCTGGCAACCATATTAGGTAAATATTTGACCGCCAAGCGCAGTTTCACATCACAGTCTCTTTCTTGTTTCTCTATTGTCTTTGGCTTTTCTTACCTTGAAAATTTTCAAGGTTGATTACTTGATTTCCTATTTGTGGATAATAGGGATAATGTTGTCAAATAAGACAGGATTGGTTGCAAGAATTGGCAAAATATGGAAGAAGTTGGAGCAGCAGAGCTCGTTTAATCAAGTATGGTTGAATTGAATGCATGTCTTTTCTGTTCTAGTATTCAAGTGTTGTAAACTTTGACTAAAAGATGTTGCTCATTATGAATGGCTGCATCTGCATTGTTGCCAAAAAAAAAAAAATAACAAGAATAACAATGCGCTCAACAATTTAATGAATGTAATTCAGGGCAGCATTTATCCTTTGGATTCATTAATGAAATTATAAACAGAAATGTTCTGGACTTTTATCATCTTGCAACTGCCTTGTTCTCAACCGAGGTTAAACAGTTCGTTACATATTCTATTGTGTTGATAGACAGCCATTATGTAATAAGTGGGATATGTACAGTT
>ERZ1036435.363-NODE-363-length-23281-cov-10.969259_pt1 | contig 23281 bp, 14 predicted proteins | sample MGYA00514223_ERZ1036435 | MGnify/ENA primary metagenome ERZ1036435 (study PRJEB33795, sample SAMN09464927) | human gut metagenome | host: Homo sapiens | place: USA: Stanford, California | collected 2016-08 | study: EMG produced TPA metagenomics assembly of the... | reverse complement strand
CCCAAGGTACTCCTGCGGCCTCATCACCTCAGCGTCAAAAGAAAGAGTGACCTTCCGGCAGTCGGCAGGCAGGTATTTCGTAACTGGGTTCTTCACCACTCTCAGCAAATGTGTGTTCGAACTCTCCATAGACCTGATAGATAGCTTGTGTAACAATTGCACCATCAGACCGGAGAATCTCTTGAACGTTCTGGGTATTCTCACAGATGGATTCACCTCGATCAGCACGTTCTTCTTGGTCAGGATGTAGACTTGTAACAGACCGGCCTTATTTATCGGGGAGTCCAGCAACGTCAGCAAACACTGGTGCGTAATATCAGGTCTGGCCTCAGCGATGTCCCTGCCCATCTTTCGCAGAATACCTTGATGGTCGTCACAGTTCAGCAGCGAGGTCCTGTGGTCATTCGAAGTGTAAGTCTCCAGACTAGCCTCACACAGCACAACATACAGCCTGGGCTCTTGCTTCTTGGTAACACTGCTGTTATTGGGACCACCGATACGGGCCTTGGAATCTTCAACCATCGCTTATTTTATCCTTCTATCTATTGTAGATACTGCAGAAGCAAGAAACAAGTTAAACAAGAAACACAATAAAAACATACATACGAAAACTTAACTACAAAATTGAAACAAGAATCAACAAATATGACATACTCATCGCTAAGCTCATCGCTAATTTCTCTGCCAAACGGAATCGCACTGCCATCGAACAAAAAACTGAAAATTTTCGATGAGGGCTCCCAGCACAAGTTACCCTGCTTCGGCACATTACATTCTAACGTATACGAGTCACAAGTGTGTGCAGTGTTGTGTAACCATAAAGCAATACTGTATGGAAGTGCTAATCGCATAGATAGCAGTGGTCCATAGCTGTTTCAGTGCGCATGTCTCAGCTATCGAACATAATTGAAGCACAAAAGGGGAAATTACTTGAATAACAGGTATACTTCCATTTCCAAGAACAGAGCCAACTGATTAAAAAACCCCATACTGGAGACTTAACACCTTCCAGACTTATTTAGTATTTGAAACGTATATCCTTGCTGTAATTGCAAGACTCCCCACATTATCCCAGGTGTACTCCCCCCATGTTTCAAATATGAAAACTGCTAGGCGCATGTGCGGCGGCGATGCAACCACAGTACTGGCCACTTCACACAAGTCACAGAAATCGCATACCTATAACAGTTAAAATAGAACGCAAGCAATAAAAGCTAAAACACTGACCGGGTTGGGTGTTTCATGTTACCAGCATCCTGGGTTACTGGGAGGGGCATTAGCCTCAAAACCAAGCGTTTGCAAGGATGTCACGTGACCAAATGTTTTAGCTCCAGCTGGCTACTGCTTTCGATATCTCTACACTCTACGTCAATGTATAGTGGGGGAGTAGCTATACTTCCACAAATTCTATCCCTGTTGCGATTTGGCTGGTCCTTCTGACTCTAGCAATCTGCATCTATATCAAACTACTCAATTCCATGAACTGAAAAATGCTTCGGTCGGTAAATGACAAATATGCTGTTCCAAACGCATTTTAATCCAATTGCCTTATGGGAGGTAATTAGTATTAAGTGAAACACAAAATTTTTTGGCTGAATAAATCTTATCAAATACCTCATGTCCTGTTCCTTTTTCATCTCATTATGACTGTGATAACTTTACTTAACAAGCCACGCGTTGAGTGTATTATAAGCAATTCATAACATACCCTCATTCACTGCCAGATCAATCAATTCCAAAGTCAAGATTAAAAATTGTATCATTGATTACATATGGCCATTATTTATCTATTATGGGGCCATTATAACACGTACTTCATTGATTTTGCCACAGCTCATCGTAATTCATTTACCTCCAATGTAAAATGGCCATTGTTCATCGCAACACGAAAATACAAACTAACAGTCCTCGACTATGCAGAACACGCTAACATTAACAAAGATAACGGCTGAGCAATTTTGATCAATCCATACATAGAAAAATATTGATCCAGCATCGATAACCTCCATTGGCGGGCTATTTCCAATCCGTGAATATCATGGTAGCAACTATGAATCTATATGCGTGTCCTATCTGGCTAATACTGCTCCTGGATAATAGTATATCTTCAATAGTCAACAAGATTGGAAGATTATAACAGAATCAACCAAATAACACCGGATATAACACAGATTCTGCCAACGGCACTATCAATCGGCTCTTTAGAGCAGGTAACTATAAAACCTCGAAAAATAACAAAATTTTGCCGCTGTAACATATTATAATATATCATTTATCACCAATTGCCTGTGAATGAAACAACTGCGTATCGGATTCAACAACATTTCGTAAGTATAAAAATGAAGATACATGTACTTCAATTCTTCAAGCGACAGTCTGAAGGGTATATTAATACATATTTCTTATCTGGCTGAATAAATATCAGTTTTACGTTATTTAGCAAGACATAGACTCCTTATAACAGTTTAGAAATTGTGTATACACAGTTGTTGATGCCCTTTTATTGGGATCAATAAGCCCTGAGATATTTTTTTGCTTCAGTACTTATCTTTGAATGCACCCGCCAATCGCACAGCATTGGCATTGAACGATTTATTGCTAGAAACCTTCCTTTGGTTACAAAAGAAAAATAATTATCTTTTAGACAACTACTTACAAAGTATATGCTAATAAAAGTGCCTGCCTAAATGACTTTAAATGTTTATTAAAACAAGTTTAGTAAAATGACAACGCTTATGTGATCTTGACAACGAAATTATAATATAATGATTAATAGAAATGTTATTATATCGAATAATTTATTTAAGCGGAAGCCTTAGAAGCGGTACCAGATTGGAAACCGTTCTTGAATCTTCTAGCGACGTGCTTCAAGTATCTCATTCTACCGGTACCAGTAGTGTGTCTTCTCTTAGCCTTTTGGCCCCAGTTGTAAGATCTGGTCTTAGCAGATGGGTAACCACAAGAAGCACAGGTCTTCTTTTGAACGTGGAAGGAACGACGACCACATCTGTTACACAAAGTGTGGGACTTGTTGTGACGCTTACCGAAAGATGGAGTACCCTCTGTTTTCATAAGTTTATCATTCTCACTAATATCCAAATACAACTTCTTCCACAGCGCTGAAACATAACCATATGATCATCTTCGAGATTTGGCTAATTCACATGCATTCATATTACGGGATTCTCTTCTATTAATATTCCATTGGTACTTAATAACTTTTTGTCCTCTAGATCGGTATTCATAGTGCAGTTTCAGTTTCAGTTCATGTAAAAAGTCAACATTGGCGTTATTGTAAAAGTTTGATAATAATTGATTGTTAGTAACAGAAATTCATAATCTTATTTGTACTGATGAAATTAAGTTCCTTCCAGAGAAGTTAGAAATATAATGTTGTTTCAGGGAGTCCCATTGCCTAGTCAGCTTCTCAATCTTTAATCTGGTGCGCATGATGCTTCATGATACATTAATTCACTTCATTTCACGCATTGCCACAAGTCCTATTACGCTCCAATGATATCCCTCAGCTATCATATATTTGCTGCTCTCACCAAATAACATAGTTTGTCGTTTCGATTTGTATATCTTATCAGTATCTGGCCACTTTTTTATGCGCTGTATTCCCAATTTCACTTCCCACCTGGAGTAAAGTCCTTCATATTTCATCGTACTCAAAATACCAGCTGGTGCTGGCTCGCTCATAAATTCGTTCTTGCTACATACTACCCATGTTTGCCTATATTTGATCTGTTATTGACTTTGTATTGCAAATATCAAAAATAAATACTATACGTGCCAATAAATAGTAGCGCTATTTCATATATATCAACTAGTACACCTGAAATTTCACTTCATTTTTGTCCGGAACAGTTTTTCACATCTGGGGGGGACTGCTCAGTCCTCAGTTCTCAGTCCACAGTCCTCAGTCCCCGTTGGGATGGAACGTAGTGAAGCTGCACACGCCCGGTACTCTAGCCTCCCTCTACCCCCGTCCTTCCATCACACACCTCCGTCCCCAGCCTAGGGGTACCTCCCTTCCCCTTCCAGCAGTATCACCCGGTACCACCCAGCGCCACCCGGTACCACACCAGTCCCAGACTCAGTGATCGTTGTTGCTCACTGCCAGTAACCCTGCCAGGTTCCACCTAAACCTTTCCAGCTGCCCAGCTCCAGCTCCAGCTCCATACCAAACACAGAATCCGTCTCCCCGTCCCACACCCACACCCACAAGAAACAAAAAAGAGACTTCAGGGTGTCTGGGTGCATAACCCTCCCCCATCAACAAAAACAAGTCACAAAAGTAACACGATGCATTGATACGCACATCACATGTGGAATACACACACTGCTCGTAAATAATTACTACATCCACATGTCATTTATGCAAAACTTACCCGGAACCTTTGTGGTCCGGCAAACGCGAAAACGCGAAAAGGAATTAAAGCGAATTTAATTTCAGAATTTCGACTTTTTGTCAGTTTCGATGCGAGACACCACACACAGACACACACGGAGAGCACTGGAAAATGTCAACAAATGTAAACAAACGCACCTTAAAAACCACCATAATAACGTGTCACATACAAACACACACATACAAACACACATACACAAGCACACATACACAAGCACACATACACTCACACAATCCTCAACATCAGTATCCATATTCATTAGTGTGCTCTTGATGCTTGTAGTGTTACGCGTAAAACCGTTAACATGCTTCTCTCATGGCTCTCAAAACTTTCTTTCAGTTGCTATCCCATCCAACTGCTCCAAATATATTGTTGACGCCTTTACAAATATATATATCAATTGCTGTTATTGTAGAAAAGTAGAGATATCTTCAAAAAAAAGACTTCTATCTGCATACCGCTAAACAAGTCACCCATGTTTGAGCAATTCCCGCCATCATCTCCAGTGAGGAGCACTACCGAGAAGAATCCGTTCTTCCACTCAGAAGGCGATTACACCGAGAAAGGGTTCAAAGTAACTCCATTGCCACCAAAGAAGCCTGAGCTGCAATCCCATGACTATCCAACCCCATTCCCATCGTCAAGTACCGGAAGGTCCTCCCCAGTGAGACACACGCGTGATATAACTGACAGTCCACCCTTACACACATCACCACCAAGAATTGCCGACTCCTCGCTAAGCGGCACTACCACTTCCCCTTCGTCTGCCACTTCTAATACCACTGCACTGGTACCAGTTTACGCTCCACCCAAGAGGAGAACACTTATCAAATTGTCCACCGACCGCCCAGAACCGCTAACTATCGGTCGTAAAGCATCCTGCGACGTGGTTCTGCCAAGCAAGTTGAAGATATCTAGAAAGCATGCTCTTGTGAACTACTTACCAAAGACAAAGCAAATCAAGCTGAAATGTTTGGGCTCAAACGGTCTAGTTGTCTTGCTCCCTAAGAAATTGCAATGCAAACTGGTCAAGTACAACACAGAGAACAAAGGTGTCATCAGGGACTCCGAAGGTGCAGAATACTTACTCTTGAAAGACAATAGTGCTACTGTGCCCTACTTCTCAGAAAAACTGGTTATTGACGTCGAGTTGACTTCTTTCACTTTGTTGCAAAACGAGAGTGTGATCATCCCATATGTCAAAGGTACAGTTATAGATTTCAGGGGCGCAGAAGGTATCATATACGTGGTCAAGAGAAGAAAGACACATAGCTACATTATCAAAAAGCCAGTTCTAAAGGAAACTAAACAGTCAACCTCTGACCTAACTGAGTTCTCCAGTTCTAGCTCTGAGTCTCAACAAGCGTTGAGCAAAGTAGAACCTAGCTCACCAATCTCGTTACATCATTTTGGCAATACTAAGCCTTTCGGAATACCTAAACCCAAATTCGCGACACCAAGCTCTTCTTTCAAGCTGAGCGCTTTCTCACCAAAGGCACCAAGAAAGGATAATTCTAAGGCCAACGTTTTTAGCTTGCCAGAATCTCCAATCGCTCATCATGATAAATCTAAAAGTGCGCTAAGTAAGAAATCCATTAACAAGAGACCAATTGAGCAATCAGAAAACAGCGCTGTCCTGAACAAGCCAAAAAAAGCCAAGAAAGAGCAAAAGAAACTAAGCAAGGAAGAGGTGATTGAGCAACTAAAGGTTAAAGGAATAGATATCGAGAATGTTAAGAACGTCCTAGTGAATCACTTGGCATTTGCAAATATACAGCAGACTCCATTGTTCCAATTACAATCAGTTAACAGTAAAACAGCCGAATTGTCACGTAATGAATTGCGCGTATTATTGGGAGATATCAAATGCGTTGGTATTATCTACAGAGAGGGTAAGGATGCTGCAGGAAAGCCTCTTGATGAGGAATACTTCTATGACTTGGAGAATGACTCTGATAATGACCGTAGGGGACTAGTCATGTCATTAAAAGGTGGTAGATCAAATTTAAGGTCATGTAGAAAGACACATAAGCAGTACTTTTGGAAGAAACCAGCTAAATAAATTGTTAGTTGTTAGTACATGTTCATATTAATTATATTTAAAAATTATGAAGGTATCATTTACTTATATCATTTTAGAAGTGACATTCATAAAATTATATTATGTTTTGGTAGCTAGTAATGTAAGTGCATTCAAGACAAATAATGAAATTGACATTAAAAAATTAAATGTATAGATTATCCATCTCTGTAAAGTACAAACGAAGGTCTTAAATAATAAATTAGCTACTCAATCACTATGTTTCTTCAAGAAATCTTGCATCTCTTCCGTGTCAATTTCTTGAGGGTCCTCAGATGAGATTGCTTGTAATAGGCCATCCAACATATCGTCAACCTTTCCTTCTTCTATCTTCAAGCAAAGTGATAACACCCTTCTAAACTTGTTTTCCAAATCAGTTCTTTTCTCCTTTATGCCAACTAAAACGTCTTGGAGGTGGTCATCGTTTTTACGATATGCCTCAAGTCTCGCTTTCAATAGAGGCGCTGGGGGTAGGCTTGATGCCAACTGTTCCTTCAACTTATCCTCACTTCCTGCATTAGCAATTAATGACTTTTTGATACTTTCAACAGACTCTTGGCTTAATAATTCCTCCAGGTTTCCTTTATAAGTGCTATTTAGTTTGTGTTCCACCAAATCATATATTATATCAATTCTGAAAGGTTCATCCGCGTCAAATTCACTAGAATTCCAATCAATCTTAGATGCCTCCTCTGATGAAAACCCAAGAAACTCGCTTTCTTTCCTGAAGTTTTCTTCTTCTTCAGCAATTCCTTGTTTTATATTCATCAATTGTTCTTTCAGTAGAGCATAGTCATCCCTTAATTGCTTTGTATGGGCCAGTCTGTCTCTAGAAGTGGCCAGAAGCTCCCTCTGTGAGTTTAACTGCGAATGAAGTTTTTCTAGCTTATTTTTGTATTGATACACTTCATCCTCATAGTTGGTTTTAACTTTGTTCAACAAGGTTTCTAATTCTCGTATCAGATTTCCTGTGTCTACAGAACTTAATTCTGTTACCTGTTTATTACCAGCTGCTGGTGACATTATCTTAGGTTGGCTCATTTCTCCCTTTTGACCTCTTAGTTTTGAAGTTCCTGCTCCAAAGTCTACTGGTCTCAATCCAGACTTGTTAGAAATAACAGGGTCAGCCCCGTAGTCTAGTAAGGCATCAATTATAGATACATTACCCAGTCTTGCAGCAATATTCAAGCATGTGTCACCATTCGAATCTTGTGCATTTAATAGATTATTAATAAACCATTTCAAGTCAATGGACTGGAATATAGAATCGGGTGTGCCATCGAGTTTTCTAGTTTGCTTCTTAACAACCCATCCCATCAGTATATCAAGGTAATATTTTGCCGCAATAGCGCAACGTGACATACCTGAGGTTATAACGATGTGGTGTAAAATGGTTCTATTCATGGAGTCTTTAAGTATCAAACATGGGTATAGGTAATCCAGTAACTCTTCAAAAGTTCCGGCATCATAATTATTTACTGATTTCACAGCTTTCACTAATGCTGATTCACCGGCATTATCGCCGAGCAATCTACTTGCACCATGCTTGACCAATTCTTTCACCAAATCGATATTTGCAATAGAGGTTAACCAATGCAAAGGTGTATTGCCATGCTCATCTGCAGGAATGTTCAGGTTCAGTGGTACCTGAGGCATACTTAAATCGACTTCATATAATGCATTTTCAAAAGTATGAGAAGGGTTAGTATTGCCATTTTTTGAACCAAGTTTTGATGGTGACTCATGTGCCTCTGGGAATAACAACCTTTGTAAAAACGTTTCTAGTTTCAGTTTTTGATCGTTATCGACTGCATCTGATGGGTGGTCAGCGGTGCGCAAAGTTATCGGTGTATCATTGACCTTTTCAAGATCATGTGTAGTTATCACGATCGGTTGGTCCGCCAAATTTTTAATCTCTTCAGTATCATCCTCATGTAAGGTATCCAAAGAAGAGTTTTGAGATGTCGAGGTAGGTTTCAGCTTCATTTTTTTCAATGGAGACCCCAATTCTCTTTGTGAATCAAAATCGAGGTCCATGTTACTCAATCCATTGCCACGTTTTTTCACTGACGAATCTGTCATATCTTGGTCGACCTTCATAGTATCATCATTTCCTTCTTCATTAATCGTGACATCAGCGTCCGCACCATTTTCAACATGGCCATCGACCTTGGCGTCAGCTAACTGTTCAGTATCTTCTTGTTTTAAATCAGACGTTACATTGATACTTCTTTCAGTATCATGGCTACTTGACTCAATATCCTCTTGCTTCTGTTGTGTTTCGTGGTTATCTTCAATTGTGTGGTCTTTGCCGAAACTATCTAAATCCTGTTGAAACTCTTCTAATATCCCTAGTTTCTGCATCACTTGCAAGCTCGTGTCTTTGCTCACATACCCGTCTTCCGACGCCATCACATTATTCTTCGCCAATACTTCGGCTTTATCCTCACTCGATTGTGACTCGACATGTTCACGCAATTGTGCAACACGTTCGCTAGAAACTTCGCCAAAATTGCTCTCCTCGATCCACCGCAGCATAACAACTATATCGTCCACCGACACACCACCGGCAGCGTCGCAGTGGAGGCTAAACGGGTTCAGCCCGAGCTTCGCAACAGGCCTACTCAACTCTATCATTTCTCGATGTAATTCGATCGCACTTTCGATGAAACCACTATTATGAACAAATGTCTTTCACCTTTTCTTGCAAGTCCTACCTTTGTAGTGCCCAATTGATTCTGTTGAACAGTTTCTATATGTCCAAAGAAGTTGTATTGTTGTCCTCTTTCCATCAAACTTCTGAAATTCTAAACTTTCTGGCGTTCGCTTCAAGGTGGAAGAAGCTCGTTTCCAACGCAAAACCTTATCGCAGGCATAAAAGGGACTGGGGATGAGCATGAAGATGTATATAGTAGGGCATTGGCATAGAGGTCGAAACGATAACGGCACAAGAAGATGGATAGTGGATCAGTACGGTTAGTTGCCACCGCGCAGGACATGGAGCGAGCTGGGCTTGCAGTGGTTGCGTATTACCTGCGGTTGTATGCGGTGGAGAAGCTTTTGCAACTGAGCGAGCGGTCTGATGAGGTTACAGAGGCTGCTACGATGTTGCTTGACCAGATTGAGACCTTCAAGCAGGAAGTCACAGGTTCTGAGGATTCTGAAGCTGATGGAGTGAAAGTACTGCTGCAGGACAGCAAGAAAGCCATGGTTTACATGCTGAATTTTGCGATGTCATTGTACAATGATAAATTAAAACAGGTTCAGGATGGGCCTTGGGATCTGACACTCAAGCGTGGTTTGTGGTGCTGCATTGATCTGTTTACATGTGTCATTCATCTTTGGCAGTCTGATTTGCAAGATTTGTCTAAAGTAGCAGAGAGAGTAAAATATTGTAAGATATATTTGAGTAAAATGGCCAAAGGTGAGTTGCAAAAGCAAGAGGCCGAGCCTAATGATGAGGAATTGGATAAAGAACTGGACAATCTTGTTACTGATACAGCTAAGGAAGAGTCCGGCGAGGAAAAACCTCAAGAATTGGACTATGCGGACTTTTTGGGAGGTGATGATGAATCTAATGATGTTCCACTTGATAAATCCGAGGAAGAGGAAGTCAACAAGTTGGTAGGAGATTCACAAGATAATGCGGTGACTGAAGATGATGTTGACGATTTAATCAATAAGCTTAAGATGGCTGATGAGGACTCAGAGAACGAACCTGATGATCTTTACAGATCACAAGCCGATGAAAATGGTGGTAGTGAAGAGCCAAGTAACCTTGGATTACCCGACACACCCGCTAACATACCGTCTAGGAAGTTGGACACCCCAGCATTTGTCGATTCAAGTGACGAGGACCAAGGCAGTGATGCCGATGTGGAAGAAAAGGACGATGCAGTGGAGCCTGTGGTTCACACAAGTTCAACTCCTATGGAACAAGAGCTGGAAGAGCTAGAGACTTCCAAACCAACATACACGAAGAATGATCTGGCGAATATGATGGATAAAGCAGATAAGATAGAGAAAATACAGCGATTTGCTAAATATGCTATTAGTGCACTGAACTACGAGGACATATCCACAGCGCGTGACGAATTAACCAAGGCTTTAGAGTTGTTAAACACTATGTAGAGGTAAGGGAAATCCTATATAACAACAGATATATGCATGACAATACTCAAGACAGATTTGTTTTGTTACTAAAAAAGTTGAAGTTTTTATTAATATACATGATTTGAGTTGAGCAAATCAACAAAGGTTTATAAAGTTTTATTTAATTATGAATGAATAAGATTGCCTTAGAATACCAAAATAATGTCCGATATATTGGAAAAATTAGTGAGAATTGGAAGTGAAATTTTGTTGAAACAATTTTTTGTTTATTTTGTATCTTTAATATAAGTTATTTTTTTTCCATCTTTTCAAAAGCAAACTCTCAAAATGCAAAATGGGGTTCAATTATTTTGTAAGTCAAACAAATACTTTTCTCGGTTTGTTTGGGATGGTTGAAAAGAAAAGAACAGGTACAATAGAAAGAAAGCTGTGCATCAAAAATACGTTAAATGGTATTATTACAATTAGATGACCAACTTCTTTGGTTGTTCCCATGGGTATTCTTGGTTGGTGAAGTGACCGTAGGAAGCGGTTGGCAAGTAGATTGGTCTAGCCAAGTCCAATTCCTTGACCAAGATACCTGGTCTTAGGTCGAAGTTCTTCTTGATGATTTCAATGATTTCGTCATCTGGTCTGGTAGCGGTACCGTAAGTCTCGACGTGTAGAGACAATGGTTCGGCGATACCGATGGCGTAAGAGAATTGGACTTGAACTCTCTTACATAGGCCAGCGGCGACTAGGGACTTAGCGACCCATCTGGCGGCGTAAGCGGCAGAACGGTCGACCTTGGAGTAGTCCTTACCGGAGAAGGCACCACCACCGACGGAGGAGGCACCACCGTAGGCGTCGACGATGATCTTTCTACCGGTCAAACCGGCGTCACCTTGAGGGCCACCGATGACGAATCTACCGGAAGGTTGGATGTAGTACTTGGTGTTCTCATCTAGCATGTCTGCTGGGATGACTTTGTCGATGATTTCGGTCTTGATCTTAGATCTCAAGTCCTCGGTGGAGATTTCGTCGGCGTGTTGGGCGGAGACGACGACGGTGTCGATTCTCTGTGGGACCCATCTACCATTCTCGTCCTTGTACTCGACGGTGACTTGGGTCTTGGTGTCTGGTCTCAACCAGGCCAAGGAGCCGTCACGTCTGGCGTCGGCCATGGCCATGTTCAGCTTGTGGGCCAACAGGATGGTCAATGGCAGACCTTCTGGGGTCTCGTCAGTAGCGTAACCGAACATGATACCTTGGTCACCGGCACCGATGTTCTCCAAGTCCTTCTCCTCGTGCACACCTTGAGCAATGTCTGGGGACTGCTGCTCGATGGCGACCAAGACGTTACAGGTCTTGTAGTCGAAACCCTTGTCGGAAGCGTCGTAACCGATCTTCTTGATGGTGTCTCTGACGATCTTCTGGTAGTCCAGCACAGCCTTGGTGGTGATCTCACCGAAGACCATGATCATACCGGTCTTGGCAGCGGTCTCACAGGCGACCTTGGAGTGTGGGTCGACAGCAAGACAGGCATCCAGGATGGCATCGGAGACTTGGTCACAGATCTTATCTGGGTGACCTTCACCGACGGATTCAGAAGTAAACAAGAAAGTACCAGCCATTGTTACGTTGTGATGTGATGTATGTGTGTATGGTTAAGTTCTATCGGCTTGAACAATTGACAGCAATTGACATTTGGGCCATTGCAAGCTTATATAGTGAAAAATTTCAGAATTTCAGAATTTCAGCTCAAATTTTTTTTTTTTCACTTTCCTCAGCCATAAGCACAGAAGGGAACATACACAAATTTTCACAAGGGCCATCGCACACTCAGCAGAGCGCGCACAGCAGAGCATACAGCACAGCATACAGCACAGCGCAGCGCAAAAACTGAAAATTTTTTAGTGATGCGAACGGTCGGTCCTCAGAGACGCCCGCACCACTACCCGTCCAGGGCATCGCAACCGAAAAACTGTGTCTTTCCCTGGCAGTACGCTCACTCTGCGCATTGGCACCTTCGCAGTACAAAGTTTCTATCGGGCCGTGTGCCGTGTGCAGTTATGTTCTTGGTGGGGGGTGCCTGAATTCCGTTTTATGCGGGACGCCACAGTTTTTGTGTGTGTTGTACGAAGTGGGTGCTGGTTTCCTGCGTTGGCAGTGATGTGTTGCGGGTAACCCTCTCTCTTCTTTCTATACACTTTGCGGGGTTACCCGCAAAGTGTAATACGAGAAACCCTTTAATATACAATATCCCCTTACTATAGCAATATAAATAGATATATATGTTGGAAGGGAAGGGGGGTGTTAGGTCGATGCTGGTGTACCGTTACAATTGCAACTACACTTACAACCGCACATTGCAACAACTATGAACTACAGCTTCAACACTACACAGGCTATTGTAGACCCTTTGAAGAAGCACGAGGTCATCCCCGATGTGGTTCCTGACTTTGAGCCACAGGGGTTCCTCACCATTGAGTACCCACACAGCAACTCCGTAACCCTCGGCAACGACATCAGCGTCCCAATGGCCAGCTCGCTGCCCGAGATCACTTACACTTCCACCTCCGGCGTGAGCGACCCGGACAACGACAGGTTCATCGTGGTCCTCATGGACCCGGACGCGCCTTCCCGCACAGACCACAAGTGGTCCGAGTACTGCCACTACGTCAGAACAGACATACAGCTGGTGCCTAACAACAAGCTCGCCTCGGCTGCAGGTGCCGCCGGCGGCGTCTCCCGCGAGTTTGTCTGCGCCGACCTCAACGCAAACGGCAACACCCTGGTGGAGTACATGGGGCCGGCACCTCCTAAGGGCACCGGCAAGCACAGGTACGTGTTCCTTCTGTACAGACAGAACGCGCCCTCTTCCCAGCTGACAAAGATCAAGGATAGAGCCAACTGGGGATACGGCGAGCCTGCCGTCGGCGCCGACAAGTGGGCCAAGGAGAACAAGCTAGAGCTTTTGGCTGCTAACTTCTTCTTCGCCGAAAACGCTTAAATATATAAATATATACACACATATACCTATATATATATATGTATATGCTGATATGTTGTTCCCCGAATACTCTTTTTAACATCTACTATTACACTGCCTCGAGAAACATAGCCAACCAATCCGCCCCTCTGTCTGTGTATGTACAATATTTTTTTTAAGAAATTTATTTATATTTATAAAAACTATATTCGTTAAAGTCGTTTCATTATTATAATACTTCAAAAGTCGTAGGCGGGAAAAGAACAACAAAAAAAAAAATACAACTTGTTGTTTGGATTTGAGAATAACAGGTTTCTACGCCGAGGCCACAGAAATTTCGGTTTCTTCAACAATAAGCTCAGTTTCATAAAAAGTTTCATAAAACTCTAGCTCAATAATGGGAATATAAGCAACGATAGGAAAAATATGTGACATGCCAAACAGGCTGCAATAGAAAACTCATTTTGCATCTGATATTAGACAAGTCTGGGCCATATTAGTTACAAAAATAAAAAAAAAAAATAGCATAGCATTTCAGCTTATACCGGAGTGTTGAATAAGTGCTCTACTAACTCAGTATACACACCAATCTGGAAGTTGTCCAGCTCTATACTCTTTAAAGGAGGAGCCACAACAAGACCGTCCTTCACACCGTTGCTATTGTTGTCATTGCCATTGTTATAATCATCCGCACTATATTGCTGCATCATCTTCTGGTACATCTCCATCTCTTTGCGGTTAGGGTCGTAGTACTTTCTATCAATTTCTAAATTATTAGGAATAGCGCATAACCAAATTCTAGTCTTGTAGAATTTGAACAGTTCCTTGATCAATTCTCTGAAGTCATTCCTCTCTTCACAAACATAATAAAACGTCAATTTCTTTCTATCAAATTGGAATTCGGCATTCAATATCTTAATGTTCAAACGTGGGGTACACGATTGCTTGTTAATCACTTTCTGAGACATTTCGTCGGCTTTGTCTCCAGAAGTATCTGTAGATTCGTTAGGAGGAGTGCCACTTGAACTGTTACTCTCCGTACTGTTACCACTGTTGTTGCGGTGATTGTGGTTTAACCCACTGTTTAAAGACCGTAACTTCAGTTGAGCAATATGTAGAGCCTTCAACTCATCCTGAAACTTGTTGTGGAGGTTTGTTGTGACCTCCCAGGAATTTGCAAATCTCAAAACTTGTTTTGAAGGAACTACTAGCTGCGTTAACTCTATAATATCGTAAAGTTTGGGGTTTAGTTCGTCGCCAACACCGTTTGTAGAGTCGATTAGAGCCTTGACAAACTTTTCGATAGGATAATGTTGATTCTTATTTGTTATCAATGAATCAAAGTGTATTTTTTTCTTCAAAAAGTTAATAATCAAAGCAAGGTTTAAATCCACAATAGGTTCGACTACAAGAATCAAATCTTTTCCTCTATCACCATCTACAATAACTAGATCACCCTTCTTGAGCGCTAAGTTACTGTTTTGAGGAATTGACAGTAATTCCAGCTTACCATTCTTTAGAGCACCCAATACCAAAGGCTTATAATGAAGGTATGAAGACGCTGTACCCTTCCCCCTTCTATTGTTCATATTTGCCGTAACAAAGGCTTCAGATTGAGGATTATAATTCAAGTTACAGCTCTTCAAGAACCCCAAGAACTTGTAAAGACGGCTTTTGGTAACATTACTTAGTTCATTCTCGTTTGATGTAGCCTCTAGCATCGGTTTTAAATAGTCCATAAACTCAAACACTTCTTTAGCAGAAAAGTATTTGGAACCGCATTCCTGATATAAGTCGTATAGCTTATCCGAAGACGCCAATTGCTTGCTATCAATTACCACTAAACCGTTATCACCACTGTCATTACCACCCACTTGAGTATTTGGATAATAATTGGGATTCTGCTGAGGTTGTTGTCTAACCCCATAATTATAGTCATATGTAGGTTTATAAGCAGTTTGTTGTGGCTTTTGATTGTATGCGTAGTAATCATAAGGGTATTGTGCTTGGAAATTGTTCCCGTTGGTATTCTTGTAATAATTCCCATCAGTAAACTGGTTAGCATTCTGGCTTTGTTGGAACTGGTTGGCACCAGCTGGTTGTGAATTACGGCGGCTCACATAGTCTCCAGTACCAAATAACTCCATTCTTGTAGGGTTATCGAAGTGCTGTTGGTGATTATTAAAGGTAGGACTTTTCATGTCAGCATTTACTGCATATCTTGAATAAGTATCTTGGATGGTTCCATTTTTCTCCAAGTTTTGACCTTCATGTATATTCTGATTATGAATTAACGAATCTGCGATGTAGGAAGACCTTCTGGCTTCATTGAAAATATTAGCACTACCAAATGCACTCCCAAAACCTGAATTTAATGGTGTTAGCATCATATCAGGACTTAGTGTCATATTTCCACCCAGGCTTCTATTCTCGTTACGATCGTTACTGCTATTATTCTGATGGGGCAAAGAGTTCTCAAAAAATATAGATCTTCTTCTAGCATGTTCTTGAGGAGGAGATAATGGCACATTTGCTCTTGGGCTATGGCCAAACCCTTCAATGAAATCTATTCTTGGTGCTCTTTCTGTGTCTTCTTCATGAATAGTTTCATTAACTTTCTTGTTTATTTGTTGCGCCGCATGTGCTTTGCGGGGAAGATCATTCAATGATTTACCACTTGCATTAGTGAATAGTAATTTGTCATAATAGTTTCTCAAATCAGTATTATCAGATATGCTAGTGGTGCTGTTGATCGAGGGAAGTTCCATCGTCATAGCTCGGTAATAACAAAATTAAGCGTTGTGATTGCTACTTGAGTAATATCAAACAGACGCGAGATTATTTTTCGTTATTAATATGCCTTGCCGATGAGCGCTCTTTGGTTATAATTAGTATTCCTCTGTTATATTGTAATTCCAAGGATATATCTATTTCTTAGTTTTGGATAACTCGAAAGATTCTGAATCTCTTATTCAATTAATGAATTACTGATTGCAATAGAAAATAGATTTGTTGTAATAATAGAATACCGTGAGTCTCTAATGAGGTCTAAAATTATTTTCCGCCAGAGAACCAAGTTAGCTTTCTTATGGGGAAATAATTTAGATGGGCTGATTTAGTAGAACTTGTTTCTTTATAAATCAAATGAGAATTAGAGAACGAAAGGGATGATCATAACACCAAGCAAATCAAGGATAGCAAAATAGAGTCTAAAGCTCCAGTTATTTGGAAGGGGGTAGTAAGCACTGATTGATCTTAAGAAATGTCCCAAGTAAAACAAACAAGGGGGGCGAAGGTATGGGCAGAGACTTACAAGTAAAGGAAAAGACGGTTGATGCGGAAGATTTGTGAGAAATAGTAAATTGGTAGGTCTTAAGGGAGATCTGTGCTGTAGCAGCTGGCACATCTTAGTGTCGCATACCATATCTTTGGACTTTTATCGTGTCATTAATCTTTGTTTATGACTACAGTATGGAAAATCTCGAGCATATGCCTAGAAATTCAGTAACGTATAGTGTCCCAAATCAAGGGGGAGGGGGTACATACAAGGGATGAAAGATTAAAATAACAGCATAGTCAAAATAATGGGAAAGAACACTAGTGAGAACTATTGAAGCTACAAAGCATAGAAATATAAACCGACAGTTTGTATGAGGATTCGCTTAAGGGAAAGTTTCTAACTGTGATTATATTCACAGCGTTGAGTAACAAAAAGCAGTACAAACTGAAAAATGCAATTATTGAAAAAAAGCCTACTGGTAGCATTATTTGACTATTGTAGTCGACTTTTTCCGTAGATTGGCGTGGGATTCTGTTGTAACTTGGTCTTTTCATGCTGATTCCCCGGGATCAAACCATTGAGATATACTTGGTGGGCAACCAAGTAAGCTCTGTGGGGGAGTGGCATTGTAAGGGGATGGCAATGAAAACTACCTAGGATCAATGTTTTCCTGTTTGTGAATGTAAATGAAGGGGTGAGACTACATATTGAAATCGGATTGGGAAGATCGTAAAAAAGAAAAGACTTATGTGCTATTGCCAGACGAACTGTTAAGTGAGGCAAGCAGTGGGTTCCGGTTGAAAACTAATATGGAAACAGTTTACCGTTGCATACATTGCTGGGCTGGTCTCTGTTCTATGGCTGTCACTGCAACTTATGTCGTCAGTAAATAGCCGTAGTAGTTATTTTTATTTTGGTAGGGAGATAAATGTGGGGGAACTGAATAGAAGATCCTCACTTTGGCTCAAAGCACATTTAAGTCTAACCTTTCATTATTTTCCCCGAGACTACAGCACGGTAATGGACATTGGCCAATACTATGTTCACGAAAGTCAAGACATCTCTAAGCTGTACACGTATTATTGATCATACATTATGAGGCATTGGGCGTAAAAATAGATTATGTTATTTCATCTTACGCTTCCAGTAGTTACCACCCATCAGCAAAATATAGCCATGAAGATCCAGCTCACTGAATTCTATAGCTCATAGTGCCATTTAGAGAACAATGAAGTTTTTCCGTTAGTATTTTCTCATGAGATCTTTGAGAGGAAAACGGCACAGAAGCAGCAGTACGAAACCCTTATACACTTCCCCTTTTGTGAAGGACACCAAACAATCTTTTCAGGGAGAATGGGGGGTAATTTTAGTTTTCTAATTGTCCCTCGTAGAGACGTAATATGAAAACGTTATATTAGTAATTTTTCCGTGCATAGGTTTGTCTACCCCTCTCCTTGCAATTTTTCAGTGTTTTCCCTTTAATAGGGTGGGGCAACGAATAATTAGAGCATTTCTAGTTTTCGAGCACAAAAGGGCAAAATAACCAGCCGAAAGAGTTGACACTAAGAATAAACGCGGACGACTTATTATGTTGGTTTTGATGAGGGAAATATTGGAAAGATAGAGATATGGGACTTTTCAGACATTCGCTACAAAGACTAAAAAACGAATAAGCGTTCGCATAATTTGAAATAGTTTTGTTACATTTCAGAAAAACTACTATCAGGGCTAAGCTAGTATACGGTAGCTAAGCGAATATGCTCAAACTACCTAAAATATCGCGGAACTCTATCTTGATAAAATTACTACAGTAAATATAATGGAAAAAAAAAGGAAAGGATCAGTACTTAGGCATGTATCACTTGTATTATATTATAGCACACGAAATCAAACAACGTATTATGTTACATTGATCGTATCTAAAAATCAAAAAAATAATGGTTGCTAAGAGATTCGAACTCTTGCATCTTACGATACCTGAGTGCTCCTGAGTTTGTTAACCCAGTAAGTATTTTTCAACTTGAATCAGGCGCCTTAGACCGCTCGGCCAAACAACCATATTGTACTTTATGTTTTTGTCTAAGTTTTAGTGACTAAAACGTAGTTGTTTTGAGTAAAATTGGTAAGACTCTGTTGATTTATTTATCTATAATCAGAGAAAGCTATAACGGCTAATCATGGCCATTGTTCATCTAACTATAATCATTAACGTATGCTAACTCTTTTCTATTCAGATAAGTAAATGTAGTTTTTTGCACAAATATTTGTTTATATGTTTAGGTAATGGATAAATGGTTGAACGTCCTAATGATTCTAACAAATCCTTGATATAAACTAAGAATTTGGTGATGAATAAAAACAAAATGAAAGTCAATGAATATGTTTAAATATAGATGCTAATGTACAATGCTCATAATAGTTATAAATATCAATAAGGTAAATAATACAAGACAGTAATCGTTAATTTTTTTTTTTTGATTTTGATTTTATTTTGTCGTCAGACTAATAGTCGATTTAATTCATGCAAAAGAGTGAAAATCCAAGCTCTAAAATTATGAACTTGAAAATCAATAAGATGAACAGAGATTTCAACACCAGAATGCAGCTATTCTCTTGAGGTAGCCACCATTCTTTAGCTTCTCTCTATACTCTTCGTCTTCTTGCTTTAACAACTCTTCATCAAAAATTTGTCTGTGCTTATCCAAGTCAATGTTGTTAGCTCTAATGAACAAGCTCCAGTCCTTCTTCCAAATTTTGTAACCAACGTAGAATAAAATCAAAATTGGCATAGCTAAGTAATTCTCAAAGAAACCTTGGGCGTCTAACTTACCTTCACCAATTGGTGCAATGGCAACCCAGAACTGAGCAATCAAAATCATGACCAGCATGAAACAGACATAGTAAGAACCCCAAACACCAGTCTGAGCCTTGAAACCAATCTCTCCAAAAGACCTCTTTTGTACAAACATGGCCTTTCTGAATCTAATATGGGATAGGCAAATGGCGAACCAAGTAAATACTTGAGATAAACCTGAAATAGCTAACAACCAGGTGAAAACTTGTTCTTCCTTTGGAGAAGCAGCACAGAAGGAAATAATTGCAAATACACCAGCACAAACCATAGCTCTGAATGGTCTACCTTCCCTGTCAACATAGTCAAAGAACTTTGGAGCATTACCTTGTTGTGCCAAGGAGTACAAAAGACGAGAACTGGAATAGAAAGCAGAGTTACCAACCGATAGAACAGACAATAGGATCACAGCATTAATGAAATGTGGAACGACTTTTACACCATGTGTAGAAACAGCCAAGACATAAGGAGAGGCCTTTGTGGCAGAACCCCCAGAACCCATTAACTGATCAGAGTCATATGGAACCAAGAAACCGACCAAAGTGATTGAACCTAAGAAAATGAACAAAATTCTATAAAGAACCTTTTTGGCAGCAGATGGAATAGCCTTTCTTGGATTTGATTGCTCGGCAGCAGTCAAGGCGATGAATTCAGTGGCACCAAAAGCAAAGGCGGCAGTAACCATGGTAGCCATGATACCCTTGAAATGATCAATTGGACGGTCACCAGCAAAGGCACCTGGTGTATGCCAGTACCTGTCACCAATGTAGCCATCATTACCAGCACCACCAGTGTTGATTACAATACCCAGGATAAAGAAGCCAATCATCATTAGAATTTTGCAGCAATTGAAGAAGAATTCAGCTTCAGCGTAACCACGAGCACCAAAAGTATTAATGACAATGATCAAGACGTAGAAAATACCAACAAAAATATCAGCATTAACAGTGGTAGTCCAATACTTAATAGTCATCGAGGCGGTAACCAGTTCTAAAGGACAGACACATAACCATTGGATACAGTATACCCAAGCAACAGAGAAACCAAATGCAGGGTCAACCAAGAATGAAGGATAAACATTAAAACCACCACTTAGAGAACTGTATGAGACAGCCAATTCACCAGCAGCTTGAATAATACAGTACAGACAAGTACCCATAATAGAGTAACCAATTAGAAGACCAGCAGGACCAGCATTGTGCAGGGCCTTAGCGTTACCAACCAATAAACCTGTACCAATACCTGTACCCAAAGAGATAAGAATGACATGTCTAGGTTTGATTGTTTGTTTCAATTCTTTGTTCTTTTGATTACTCTTTTCAGTGAGAACTTGATTTTCTTGTACTTCAAGATCGGCAACTTCTTTACCATCTTTGTCCAAGTTTTCAGAACTACCATCACAAGAAGCGGCAGAGGTGATTTCAGAGTTATTTTGTTGTTCAGCTCTCTTGAATGAGTCAACAAATCTTCTAAATTGGGATGGGGCTGGAGTATTTGGTGTAGCAGAGGTCTCCGGAGTCACAGAGACTTCACGAGGTGACATATACTCAACCTCTTTATCACTGACTTTATCATTAAAATCAGCGGAATTATCTTTAAAATCAGACATAGCAAATTCCTGTTAAGAGCGTAATAAAGTCCTTACTCAACGGATGAACAAGTAGCAGTAAATTTAAAATTGTTTTGTTAATGTGTAGCACCAATAATGAACAGTTATTAGAATTCTATGTTCGAATATCTGTTTGTTATTGATATGATTATTATTGTTTATTTGATGATGATGATTTTATATTTTACACAAATAAATATTAGAGAAAGGATTACAAACTTTTGGAAAATTAGAAACAATCTTGAGCTTTTATATGTTTTCAAACTTCTTACAAAAACAAAATTATAATCAATATCTGTTATTCACAAAATATTGTGATTATAGATAAACGTTATCCATTAAGAGTCAGAGATAACCTTATTATCCTCTAGACCCGCATTCCACGTCATCGCCAACAAAGACACACAGTATGAGCTGCACAAACTCAAACAATCGGACCCTGGAAGTAATTGAATTCTCTTTGGGTGAAGATTGAAATATGTGATTCTCGAGAGGAGGCATGAAGGAGACTCAAACTTGCCGTAGATTGTTGCCAAATAAACAATGGCAGATGACTTACTTCCTGCAAAATTTATTTTTATTTTTAGCCTATTGTTTGTTAGTCTTTTGGCACTTTTGAAGTCCTGAATCAGTGTGACAATCTGCGGGGTGTTTGTGGGGCAGTGGGAGGATAGGCATGAAAGTGGTGGGAATTGACAGTTTAGGGTTGCTTTATGCTGTGAGGGCGGGTTAGGGCTTTGTTTTGCTAGCCCAGAGTATATAGTGTTCGAGCTCTTCTCCCCCATCCCTTTGTCAGCCCCGCTTCAGCAATGTTTAACTGAAAAAGACAATGGGCTTGGGAAGTGGGGTGGAGGGTGGGAGGGCAAACACACGGAAAACAAAGTGACAAGAACATTGCTGCTGGATTATTCTGACTTTCATTTTCACAACAGGCACCAAAGATATTATGTGTAGGTGTATACCTAAGAAAGGTTTAAAGAAAAGAGAGGGTTTTAGGGCTTCTGCACAGAAGGTGCCAGAGGGCTTCCTTTGGATCTGAACTCAAATAGAAAGAGTAGTAGAAATATACTGTACTTATAAGCTGTAATCTATGCAACGTAATCTCAGAGGAAGGTCTTACCAGAGAATTCAGGTAAACGTAAAGTGAAAACAAAAGTGAGCTCTGCGAAGGAATCTCTGCAGGGAATCGGTCAGATAAAACGCAACGTAATAGTCGTAAGTAATTGAAAAGTGATGTACGCTATTGTCTTAGCGATCTACCATTTCTGTAATTTCAATTGGTCGGGGAAGGAGAGGGGTGTGTGGGTCTTTCCTTTCCGAATTCCTTCACAGCAACTTCCGTGCACTCCCAGCAGGGTCTGCTGGGTTTCTCCTGCTGTGTTTTTCTTATACGACGAGAGCAACATGGGTTAGCAGAAAAACGGAACTTGGAACTGCCTCGAATTATCGAGCTTTCGTACGGCAAAAGCGTAGCAAAATCAACAGTGGCATAACTTCCAACCCGCTTCATGCTTCCCGTTACTACTGGGGTTGTTGTACAAAAGTGAGACAACTATTTTTTTCACCCGTTCCGTCGGGTCCCCAGCTACGTGGTTCAGCTTAGCCCTGCTTTAAGGTCCTACTTTTCGCCTCTGCAGAGTAGATGACATATTGTCTATCTCGCACGTGTAATAAATCGTACAAAGAGTGTATTAGACCAGCGGGCTACTCCGTCTTCTTCGTAATTAGGAACTACCTGTCTCGAGCACCTCCTCACCTTGAACTTGCTCACGGCCCACCTAGCCTCACCTAACGCAAGTGGGTGAGGCTAGGTGCCGCAGAACGACTTTCTGTATGAGGAAGTGGTGGAACGCTACAAGTGCCCACTCAAATACAGCATTACGTCAGAATTGTAAGTAGAGCTGTCTTTGTATCGAGAGCCACCTCTTTAATAATGTGGGTCAGTATGCTTGTGTGTGTGGG
>ERZ1036435.360-NODE-360-length-23287-cov-11.451145_pt1 | contig 23287 bp, 14 predicted proteins | sample MGYA00514223_ERZ1036435 | MGnify/ENA primary metagenome ERZ1036435 (study PRJEB33795, sample SAMN09464927) | human gut metagenome | host: Homo sapiens | place: USA: Stanford, California | collected 2016-08 | study: EMG produced TPA metagenomics assembly of the... | reverse complement strand
GATCACAGGGGTATCGTACACTGGACCTGTCATACTATATTACAGAAACGGGTTGAAAACTTTCTCGTTTATTTACATGGACGGACGTGGCATACTTGAATACGGTAAGTTGTCAACAAAGGAAATGAAATGAAATGGAAATGCAATTGAAATGGGAATTGCCTGTGCTTATTAAAGATGCGAAAGTACACATGTATACACACACACATGAAGAGAGAGAGAGAAATGTTTCGTGTTCTCTCACTCTTGGTACATGACTGAGAAGGGGCCCGCCTCAGGGGCCGGCAGATCTGAGCCGCGCCACTTGTCTATAAATGTATCTAGAGGTTCTACGGTACAAGCTTTGCGGCCGTCGTTGATTCCCGTGTATAGCAATTGGCACTGGTGTGCATTCGGTACGAGTTTGAGGGCCCTGTGACTGTAACTAGTGCTAGTGCCAGTACCGCTGGTGTATCCGAGGACGAGGCTGCTGCTCTCGATCCCACACGGTGCACTGGCTGAGCCAGTGCCAGAGCGCGTGATTCCACGGGTGCCAAATCCCATTATTGCCGCAAGCCATGACTTCCATCGGAAGTACATAGTCTCATGTGTGACTTCGAAGCTGTCTACGGCAAAAAGCTTGTGTTCTGGGAAACGTCGTTTCAGGTGGCTGAATAAGAGGGCTGCCTGTGACGGCACGTAAACTTCTGTGCCGCAAGCGACATTCTCGGCCGGCGGCAAACAGAGCTGGACGGCCAGCTCGCACAGCGGGTCCATTCCCATGCCCTGGCCCAGGTACGTGCGCGACATGTCCGAGGTGTTGACAAAGCATTGTTCCCACTCCCCCGCACTTGCACTGCCACTTGCACTGCCACCAGCGCCAGCACTGGTGTTAACGTTCCCGCAATCGGGGCGGACACGTACCAGATCCGGGGCAAGGTTCTGCAACACGTCATCAAACATTACCACGTGCACGGGATCTTCCTCGGCGATAGAGCTGGCGGTGCTGTACTCTAGCGGCAGGAGGTCGGCCAGCCTCATGTCCTGCAGCGTGGCGGGTGTCCCGAACACCGCTTGGTCATCGCCCAACACCCACACATTCTCCGAGACCTGTCGGGTCTCGCCCGGATGCTGTGGGCTGGGGTACAAGGGCATCATGTACACCTTGACGCGGCTGAGCAGCTGCCTGTCTACCACTGGTTCCAGGTACCGCATAGCCGCCGACAGGATCTCCATGGACTGCCTGTAGTTGGAGAACACGTTCACCACAGTGAGATCGTAGTACGGGTACTCGTTCAGCTTGTAGTCGACCAGGAGGTACTTTGCAAGACACGTAGCCACGCTCCGCAGCAGATCCGCGGTAAGTGCATTCTGTTGTCTCTGGTGTCGTAGTCTATAGTCATACGTAATGAAGAAGTTGGAGCGGGCAACCGGGAGATTCACCCACGCCAGGTAGTCCCTCAGACTCTTGCTCAGGCATCGAGACATTATCTGTTTTTTTGATATATACACAAGCTCTCCCTACCAATATCTTAATGATACACATGCCAGTATTGTTTCTTACATAGTGTTGTGTACTAATGTGTACTAATACCATTCCATCGCAAGCATTGTTCACTTTCATCTATTGTTTTTTTCCTAAACCAATCAAAAAGAAACATTGCTCATCTAATTACTACACTTCTAACGATCTATTGAGTCTGTCTACAAGAGACACAGCAATTCCTACAGTTGTGGTTCCGAATGCGATCTCCACAACCAAAACATTAAAAATCTAAAGCTAAAGAAAATAAATAGATATATGGATCCCGTGCACAATTAAGTGACTTTGTAACCACATCACAACATCACCACAGACGTAATGCTGGGAATGGACCAGAAACGGGTGACAACAGATTTATACGTAATCACAAATGCACGGACACTTAGACACCTACGTAGCCACCAAGGGAGAAACACCATGTGCAAGAGACATCCGGACAGGGAGGAACTTCTACCTCCAGGACGCAGTACAGCCCTATTGTGCTGCAACAAGTTAGGAAATGTGGAAAGAGGCAAAAAAAAAGACCAGTCTGCGCAGAAACGGACGCACAACAGATTACAAAGAAATAATTGAAAGGGGAAAAACAGGGGCCAAAATGCAATCCCATCACACTCTTACCCTGTAGCCCCCCCCACCCCCCCGAAAAGTTCTGCGGGCTTTTGTTTCGAACATTCCGCTTTTCCTATTGTGGTGGAACTTATCAATTTGATTTATTGGTTAGCCCCTTACAAATAGGACTAGACTACGACATATTCTAGGTGATGCGATAGTTGTAAGCGTATTAGAGATGAAATCCTTTGAGCGATAAAACTTAAGTGCGCTTGCGTCGTACGTACCCTTCTGTGCTCTTCCCAAGTTTCTTTCTTGCTTGTCTAATTGGCATACATAGACCTGTGGGGAGGATGACGAAGATGAGGCCTTTCTTTTGTGCCCAAGGACAGAGCGTAGCATCGATGGCACAGTGGAAATTGAGAATTGAAACTTAAACACCGAGTAACTCCCTAAGGGGGGTGAAGGGCAAGGGGACGAGAGTAGATTGCTGTTCCTTGTTCCCGAAAGGATTTACTTTCGCTGTGTATAAAAGGGGCCTTACTTTTTAGAAACTATAAAAACAACCCCATCGCTCTCCGAACTCATATTTAACCGCATTGAACAATATTAGACAATATTAGACAATATTAAACAATACCAAAAAACACACACACACACATTATAAAACAGAAATGGATTCAACCAAGATCGTCAACATTTTCCTAGCTATCTTTTTGCCACCAGTCGCTGTCTTCTCCGCTAGAGGTTTCGGTACTGAATGTATACTGAGTATCATCCTGACCATCTGTGCGTGGTTCCCAGGTATGCTTTACGCCTTGTACGTTGTGTTGACCGACTAAACATAACATAAACATAAGGGGAAAAAAACAATCAAAAACGGGAAATTTCAATAACCCAACACAAATATTTGCATTCAAAAAATCTAAAATTTTTTTCTTAATAGTTTATTCCTATTAATTTTTTATTTCTATACCCTCTCCCTTCCTAAGTAATTTCTAATACTATAATTACATTGTCTTCAGAAACCACAATAAAAAAAAAAGGGCTAGCTCTTTATCCTGTAATCGTACTCATAGCCGGATATCCTCCGGTAGTATGCTATGTGTCGGATACAATAGTCGATGAGCCGGGCTACGTACAGTACGATATCGATCGCATCGAGTAGTAGGATTGGTGCCAACAGCAGCAAGATGAGCACACTGCACGCCAGCTGGAACATCTTGAAGACACGCACCAGTAATTGCTCTGCTACTTCTTGTATCAGCGATACCATGGTACTTCTTTATATGTGTAGAGATAGTGTGGATTCTGGTGTATAGTGTTTGAGTCATATACCCACAATTGAGAGAAAAAAAAGATATAAACATACAAATAAAGTAAATAATTACTAAGCCCTTATATATTAGTAGATTGATCTAATCTTATACATTTGAGGTTTTATTGAGATCAGTGGAAGTGTGACTCTATTCATTCATCTTGCAACAGCTCAAAGGGATTGACACTCTTGCCATTCTCCACTTGTGGTTCTACAACACTGATATTCGCTTCTTCGGACTTAGTATCGCTAATGAGGCCCTTATCTGTTATATCTTTGGGGTCCTCCGCATTGTTCTCCATCATCTGTGGCTCTGACTGTGCCTCCCCTGTCATCGCCTCAGTGCTCACTCCATCGCCCGTTGGAACAGACTTTTCTTTTGTTTCGGATCCTGCTGATTTCGCCTTCGATGATGGCTCTTGCAACTGAGACAGTTGTTCCAACATATCCTCTTGCTTGGCCCGCAACGCTTGCTCCATAAGTGTCTTGTCCGGTAGAAACTCATACCGACGCATCGGTAACCCCAATTGGATGTCTTCGCCCGTAAGACTCAACAACGCATTGAACGCTGGTGCCAAATCACCTCGTGCAGCCAAGAGGATGGCCCGTATAATAAGTTTGTCCACAGTTGGAAACGCCTTCACCAACTTCTCATAGTGCACATTCTGCTCAACTTCTGTATTGAGCTGCTTGATGTCCGCAAATACCAAGTACTTCTGTAAATATGAATAGCCGTCAATACTCATATCTTCTTCACTGCTTCTCCAGTCTCTCAAAGACATGATAGATAACTCTCATCTTGAAATTACCTTTGGCTCCTATCCTCTTTCTTATTGCCTTCTGTATTTGACAGTTTTGCAAATTGCATGTTGACACAAAGAAGAGGTAGGTGTTCTCGGCTAACAAGCCCATCGCCCCGGCTCTTGGAAGTCGCAATTCAAAGCACATATCGAGGCCATGAAAAAGATCAAAGCGAAAAAGTTCTAAATTCTAAGTTCAAAAGTTGTTCTAATTGACTAATGTCGGTACTAATTACATGTGTCTATATATTATTATTTTTACAAAGTCCTTTGTGAGGATAAACTTGTAGGTTGTAGCTCCAAGTCCTGAATCTCTATCTCTGTATCATCGCTCATGCCTGTCGATGCTGATCCCAGCAAGCGGTTCAGCTGTTCAGTGCCCTTGGTGTAGTATCCATACCCTTTACTCGAATGCGAATTCTTAGAAGTGAGTTCAGGCGCTTTCCACCACTTCAACATCAATGAATTTACTACCACACTGACAGAACTGAACGCCATAGCCAATCCAGCAACCATTGGGTGTAGTGTGATCCCCCATGGTACGAGAATACCCATGGCAATGGGTAACATGAATACGTTGTAACACAACGCCCAGAACAGATTCAGTTTCACTCTACGGAACGTTCTAATAGACAGGTCTAATGCATTTACAACCCCTTTTAATGTGGGCTCGTCGGTGTCTGGATCATTCAAAATCACTATGCCAGCAGCTTCAATGGCAACCTCAGTCCCAGAGGAAATGGCTATTCCCAAGTCGCTCGTTACCAAGGCCAATGAATCATTGATACCGTCACCAATAAATGCAATAACACGCCCTTCTTCTCTTAAATATTCCACAGTTTGCGATTTCCCATCAGGTGTTACTTCACTGTATACATTATTTGGAGGTATGTCAACCATTTCAGCCACTTTCATAGCCGATTTATGAGTGTCACCTGTCACCATGAATACTTCGTAATTGTTATTGCGCAAATAGCGGATGACATCTTTTGCGTCACTTTTCACTTCATCAAGTAGCTCGAATCTACCACACACCTTATCATCAAGGGCCAAATATGTCACGGTGCATGGGCCAGCTCTACCATACATTTGCCAGAATTCTCCTAACGAGTCCTCATCCATTAAAGATTTGTTTCCAACAGTAATTCTCAAGGATTTATCAGCAGCTTTCACAGTGCACTTGATACCTTTACCTGTAATAAGTTGTTCATCCTCTATAATCATTGAAGTACCTTCGAATGACTCTCCTAATAGATCTCTGCAATATTTTACAACTGCTTTGGAGACTGGATGATCACTTAACGCCTCTGCCCTCTCAATACATTCTAGATAAAATAAGTTCTTGATCATTTCGGCGTTGCCTACAAACTGTTGAACAGTCATGTGCCCAGTGGTCAATGTACCTGTCTTATCAAATACAAAAGTGTTTACCTCGTTGAATTTCTCCAATACATCACCACCTTTAATCAGGACACCATTTTCACTAGCAACACCAGTGCCGACCATTATTGCAGTTGGTGTAGCAAGCCCCAGTGCACAAGGGCAGGCAACGATGACAACCGAAGTAGCTATTTGTAAACACATATAGAACCTGCTTTCACTAGTCTCACCAAATATACTTAATTTGGAGATGATTTTCTCGCTCCTAGTTAGAGAAGTCCATACAATAAATGTAAGTAGTGATAGGATCAGCACCGTTGGAACGAAGATTGACGCTACATAATCAGTGTATCTCTGAATGGAGGCTTTCTTCAGTTGCGCATTCTTCATTACCTTAATAATATTTGCGAGCTTAGTATCATCACCAACAGATGTGACTTCGAAATAAATCAACCCAGAACCATTGATCGTACCACCTGTTACAACTGATCCAATTTCTTTAACCACTAGATTTGTTTCACCAGTCATTAAAGATTCATCAACCTCAGATATACCTTTTGTGACAATACCATCACTTGGGATCTTAGCACCAGGCTTGACCATGGCAATATCACCAACTTCCAGTAATTCGATGCCAATTTCTTGCGTAATTGAGTCATCATCCTTATCAACGATAATGCAGGAAGAAGGTGTCAGTGATATCAATTTAGATAATGCTGTTGACGTTTTGGATTTAGCCTTGTTTTCAAGATATTTCCCGATAGAAATATATGCGACAATCATAACAGAGGTATCAAAAATAACCTTCGGAAGTTTCCCCGAGGCTGGTGGCGATACTATGCATTCAGTTATAGAATATAATGAGAAAAGGTACGCACATGTAGTTGAGAAACACACCAAAGTATCCATTGTACCAGCATAATGCTTCAAGGATGCCCATGCAGATTTATAAAAAGTGGCACCAATGACAAATTGCACATAAGAGGCTAGGAAAAAGCCTATGATATCACGGTAATATAAGCCGTTCACAGCGCCAACTGACGAATAAGGGAAGATTTTATCCTTCATCAGGCTTGGAAACAATGCCGGCAACCCCATGTATAATACCATGGTAACAAATGCTACTATGCAAGACTTCACACAAGCTGACTTCCAGTAACGTATCTCGCTGGCCTTAGTCAACAAGTTCAACTGTGTGTGCTTATCGAAGGAGACATCTACCACGGCGTTTATCCCAAGACTCTCCAGTATGTCAATGATCTTTCGTATACCTATGATCTGGGTGTCAAAGTGTACTGACAAACAGTAATCCTCGGTATTCAAAGCCATATCGAGTATACCGGCGTTATCCTGTTTGAAACCCCTTAATTTATCTGTTAGCTGATCCAGCTCATTGTCGTCCTTCGAATTGAAACCCAGTAGCCGTAGGTCAACGTATTTGGCCCTAGAGTCTGCACCACCCACAGGTTCACTGCTAAAGACAGTACCATCAAACCCGCAATCATCGATGGTCTCCTTGATATCCTCTATAGCCACCAACTGCGGATCGAAAACTACCGTACACTCCTCTGTCATTAGCGAAACATCGACATCAGAAACACCTTCTATAGCTTCCAACTGCTTGGTCACCGTGGCCACACACGAACTACATGTCATTCCTTTGATCCCGATAAACCCACGACATAGCGCAGGAGCCATACTCTTCTCCCTAATCAACTCACAATCAAACCCGCAGTCCTCAACAGCCTCTATAATACCATCAGTCGCTACACTGTCCTCACTCACTACTTTGCACTCACTGGTGACCAACGACACATCACAACTGCTCACACCTTCGAGCGCCTCTACTTGCCCAACCACAGCATTCACGCATGACGCACACGTCATGCCCCGCACTATCAACACTACCTCCTTCATCCGTTACCTACTTATCTGTAGCCCTTGATCAGAAACACGACATATAGGACCTCTCTCTTCTCTCTTCTTATATACTATTTACAAGGTTTGTGGTCGCCCAATTCCCACCACATTAACATTCATGCCTATTATTGCCCAGTTTAAGTGAGACCTTCCAACTTAATACAGAAACACCCGTACAAGTACACAACACAACACCGCACCCGGATTTTTTCTCAACTTTTTTCCCGTCTCTCAGGCCCCTTCTATACTCAGTTTTTGGCACTTTCTGGAAGTGACACCGATAAGGAACTGCATAAGGAACTGCTCATCGCAAAGGCATGGAAGGTGAAACTTTCGTATTATCCGTTGGCTGGGGTTGGGTGCCCGCGACACACACTTGCCAATCGGTATATGAATCCCATAGTCTATATGAATCCCATAGTCTGCATTGTCTCTTTCATTGTGCTGGCAGCTATCTCTGATGCCCTCTGTGTACCTTGTTGGACGGTGTCGTCGAGAAACTGTGGGTCCTCCATGTACTGGTGGAACTTCTCTCTAGGAACACGGAGTTCTTCGATGATTACTTCAGAGACGTGTGCCTTCAAGTCCCTGTAGTTATCGAATTTCTGCAACTCTTGCTCCACGGCGTGGACGGGTTGCTTCGTAATACCGCTGACAATGTTGATAAGGTTTGAGAGGCCTGGTCTGTGCACCGGGTCGTAGTAGAACTTATCGGTGATCGAGTCCGTGCGAGCCTTCTTGATCTTGCGAACGATGGTCTCTGGCGGGTCGTTCACGTATATGACGCCGTCCTGGTTGGGGTCGCTCTTTGACATCTTCTTGGTGTCGTGCGTCAGAGACAGGATCTTCTTGGTGGGTGCCAGCAATGTGCGTGGCAAGGGGAACACCTGTTTCTTATATAGCTTATTAAAGTTCTCGGCCAATGTACGCGTGAGCTCCAAGTGCTGCACCTGGTCGTCCCCGACTGGAACATGCGTGGCTTTGTAAAGCAGGATGTCCGCTGCCTGGAGCACCGGGTACCCGAACAGGCCCAGCTTCACTTCACCGAGCTCTTTCGCTGTGGCGTCCTTGTCCTCACGCAGGTTGGACTTGGACTTCCATTGGGTCATACGGTTCAAGTAGCCCATGGGGGCCACAGTGCTCAGCAGCCAGTAAAGCTGCGAGTGTGCAGGTATCGCCGATTGGTACATGATCGACGCCCTGGCAGGGTCGACACCAACTGCAAGGATACTAGCAATCGCCTCACGGCGTAACTGCTTGAATTGCGCGGCGTCCGGCTTTGGGATGGTGATCGCGTGCAGATCAGCAACGCCAAAGATCAGCCGCTGGCCCGGTTGCTTGATGTCACACAAGTCCTTCCACACCCGCGTAGCACCCAGGTAATTCCCCAGATGGAACTTGCCAGTGGGCTGAACCATGCTGAACACTACCGCATCAGAGGCTATGTCCGCTTGGCTAAGCTTGTAGTCCGTGCTTTGAACTGTGCCCTTTGCACAACGACGTGTGGTGCTGAAGAGACGTATACATTTTGAGTGCTTGATCATGTTGTATGGTTTTGATCGTGAAGCGTCTTCTGGTTCCAATTGGGGGGAAAGTTACCACACTATCTTTGCTTAAAGGGCTCACGCCTTTTTTTCTATATCCTACAATTTTTGCTGATCAAAAAAGTTGAGCAATTGCGATGAGCTGTATAGAGAAGACTCATGCAACAGTAGATAGCAGGGTGAAGAAGACAATTGAGTATGTCTATGCCAATGAGCTGATCGCTACGTAACAACAATAGCTATAACGCTGTGTCTCGGTAGTAGTTTCATCACTCTTGCATAAATGTAAGTACCGAAACCCAGCATACAATTCGTAAATATTCCTGGAAGTGCTCTTGCATTTCTGCTCGTATATATGTTATATAAAGCTTACTACCTCTATAGTCTGATACTTAATTTTTATTTGTGAGTCTGATCTGACTTGTGTTTGGGCGATGGCCATCGAGCAATTAGTAAGCGAGAATAGCCGAATATAAAAGAGCAAGTGAAATTGTGCCATTGGAGTTCATAGTGAGATACAGTAAGCCAAAGGACCAAGAGTTAGGATGCCTTTACAATTAGCCAAATCGCTTAAGTTACACAACGACAAAGTGTGGTCCATTGATTTTGAGCCTGTAAGAGGACTCTTGGCCACTGGATCCACCGATAGAGCTATAAAAGTTTTACAATTGAAGAATGGCAAGGAGAACTTACTGGATGTGCTTGATGACACTGTTCATAAGAAAGCAGTAAGATCAGTTGCATGGCGTCCACATTCTGATCTGTTGGCTGCTGGCTCCTTCGACTCTACTATATCTATATGGACGCAGAGTGACCTCGACCTTGAAGAGGGTGCCAAGTTAGAGATGGAGCTGTTGGCCATCATCGAGGGCCACGAAAATGAAGTCAAGGGGATCTCTTGGTCCCAAGATGGTTGTCTGTTGGCTACATGTTCTAGAGACAAGAGTGTATGGATATGGGAGACCGATGAAGCAGGCGAGGAGTACGAATGTATCAGTGTTTTGCAAGAGCACTCTCAGGATGTTAAACACGTAGTATGGCACACAAAACATAACTTACTAGCATCTAGTTCATATGATGATACAGTGAGAATTTGGAAGGATTACGACGACGATTGGGAATGTGCAGCGGTGCTTACCGGTCATGAAGGTACTATATGGTGTTCTGACTTCTCAAAGGAGGAAGACCCCATCAGATTATGTAGTGGTAGCGACGACTCAACTGTGCGTGTATGGAAATATATTGGTGACGATGAAGATGACCAACAGGAATGGGTTTGCGAGTCGACTTTGCCAAATGCACACAGATCACAGATATACGGTGTCGCCTGGTCACCATCCGGACGTATTGCCTCTGTTGGTGCAGATGGTGTCCTTGCCGTATACAAAGAAAAGCAGAATGACTCTGAAGTAAGCGAATGGGAAATATCTGCCACGTACAAAGCTGCACATACTGTTTATGAGATAAATACAGTTAAATGGGTAAATATAGACGGCAAAGAAATGCTAATAACCGCAGGTGATGACGGGAGAGTGAACCTGTGGAATTACCAAGACTAATAAGAAAGAAATAGTTGGACAAACTTTGTATAAATTATAAGATAAGAACACAAAGCTAATTAAGTATACAAGTAACTACACCTCGTAACGCTCTACACTTGGTCTATTATCGTGTTCTTCCACGAATTAGTCACAATGTGACAGACCCGTCGTGACGCACTGAAAAAATATTGGCACGCACACACCGAGTTTGACAGAATTCGATGAGAATAGACTGGCACCAAAGCGAAAGCATGTTGCATAATGGCTGGTGGAGTTTCTATAACCTTAAGTGAGTTTAGTCCGTACAGTATCTAATTTTTAGTGCGTTATTGCCTGGTGTATGCTGACGTTAGATATCGAGACGACGCTCAAATACAGCAAAAAAAAAGTTGTAAAACGTGGGAAAATAAGAGAAACAGTGAGTGGATACTAGATTAGACTATACCGCACTTCAATTTGAGCCTTAAACTAGTGGAAAAAAAAATTAGAAGAAACTTATGAGTAGTGAACAGCAACAAAACGGATCTAAACCCAAGAATAGGAATTTCCGTAGGACTCAGACTGGTGGTAGAAGTAATGGAGAGTCTGGTAATGGTAGAAAAGCCAAGAAAATTACTGGGAATCCAGATTTTTTGCAAAAAGAGATTAAAAGTGGCAAGAAGAGCAATATAGAAAAGAAAGTGGAGGAGTTCAATGCTCGTGAGGAAGATGATGATACCGAACTTTGTATTATTTGTGCCAGAGTGTTAGTGTATGCATCATTATCTCCATGTAATCATACTACTTGCCATGTTTGTTCTTTTAGACAAAGGGCCCTATATGAGAAGAAGTCATGTTTGATCTGTAGAACTGAGAATGATAGATTAACCTTCACCGACAATATCGATGCACAATACTCCGAAATAACAGACTTTTCAGGAAGTGACGATAAGTTTGGTATTGATTTTACATCAGATGAAGTAAAGAATGCAACATTAGATTTGTTAAATTATGCTTGCCCACTATGCCCGGATAACGAGCAACATGTATCAACGACTTACAAAAAATATAATGAACACTTAAAATCTGCCCATAATAGAATGATTTGTTTGATCTGCGCTGGTAACAAACATTCATTTCCAAGAGAAATGAAAATTTACACAGCCAATCAATTAAAGAACCACCATTCCAGAGGTGACTCAGAAGGTTTTAAAGGTCACCCCATGTGCGCATTTTGTACTGGTAAGAGATTCTACTCAGATGACGAGTTATATATCCACATGAGGAACGACCACGAAAAGTGTCACATTTGTGACAGAATAGACCATACTCAACCTCAGTACTTCAAGGATTACGAACAATTATTTGAGCATTTTAGAACATCTCATTATGTTTGCACCGTTCAATCCTGTCTAGACGATAAATTCGTTGTGTTCAAGGACGATATGGAACTACAAGCACATATATTAAAAGAACACGGTGATATATTAAGAGGAAAGCCTAAATTCTTTCAATCTGAACTATCAACTTTTATCTCTGCACCATCACAGGTTATACGGGAAAGAGACTCTTATAATTACGACATGGGCTCAGTTGGCAGTTCTAATATTGAAGAGAGTAGTAACCCTGAGGTAAATAGATTACGAATGAATGAAAGAGCTAAGCACTACTTAAACAGCTCCTTGGAAGGTTTCCAGAAATTCGAAACTTTGAATGAAAATTATGATAGCTCTGTGCTGACTGCTTCTCAGCTAGTACAGGAATATAAAAAGCTATTCACAGATACTCATGCAGACATATACCTGCTTGTACACAACTTATCTGCACTTTATCCAAAAAATAGCAAAAAATTCAAGGACTTAGATGTCATTTATCAAGAGTACGAGCAAACTGAAAAGAGGAAAAACGCATTACCATCGCTTCTTGATGATCATATCCAAACTGTGCCTGGTGGTGCTTGGGGTTCTTCCACAGGTAGATCCAAGTCTCACAGTTCTATTAAGAACCTAAACCAATTACCTTCTTTAGGAGGTGTGTCCTCATCATTTGATCCTTTCAAGAATCCTAACAAAGCACCAGTCTACAAAGGTCTAAGGCAATCCCCCAAACCAGTTGTATCAGCTACTCAAAGACAAACACCAATGAGAATTAGTGCTAGACCTACTGCATCAAACAGAGTTGAGTTTAATGGTGGAAGCACTACTAAGGCTGCTACACCTAGCTGGGGCTCACAACCTTCGAGTAATTCAAGCAGCAAGAATAAACTAGCTGATTTAAATCTACCGACTTTGCCTGCTCCTAAACCAAAGGTATACATACCACCTGTACATGAACCGGTAATCCCTGATCCCAAGAAGTGGGGACAAAAAGGCGAGCCAGCTCCTCAGCTAACAGAAGAACAACAATTACTCGAGAGCTTGAATTTGAACGGTAATTCCAAGTCAAAGAAGAAAGGAAAGCAGAAACAATTATTATTCCACATTGGAGTGTAATTGTAATTGTCATCATGATAAGGCCTGTGAGCTTCTTGTTTATCTGATCATTGAACCATTCATACTTAATCGTAGATTAACTATATACCAAGATAAAGCATGATAGATAGTTATATAAAATATCCGTAACGAATTCATAACGCATTATTACCATAAATTACATTTCTAATGAATATATTAAAATTGTTCGTAAATAGAAAGATTTTAAACACCATGTTTATATGCGCTCATGCTCTTAATGCCAACACCTGTTGAGGATAGCTACGTTGCCGACATAAGGGGCATTCTGGATTTTCCTTAGTCCAGTCTGTGATACAGTCCCAACAAAATACATGCCCACAAGGTAGACAGCTTGGATCAGTCATTTCCATCAAGCAAAGAATACAATTTCTTGATTCTGTGGGAATAAATGCCAGCTCTTTACCATTACTTAATTTGATGTGATCAATGTTAAAATTTTCAGGTACATCTGTCAATAACCCTGGTGTTGCTGCAGGTGCAAATCCTTCTTTTAGTCCAACACCATTGGACCCAGCATTTAATGTTTCCTTTGTCTGCGGTAAGATACTCAGGACCTTGTTAATAATAGGTTTAACTTTAGAAATATGTTGTAAAAGAATAATGTAACCTAGAATCTTGTAACTCTTACTACTCTTATCACGATAGTTTTCTTCTTCTTGTGATAAAGTATGCCCCAATGCATATCTCATACCCCAAAAACGCTTAAATACATCGTAATAAGTACCAGTTATATAGAACACCATCAAATGCAGGTCAATCATAGTACTCAAAATATCGGTGTAAGTACTCTCGTTGCCATCATCACTCTCTTCATTATTTGTACTCCTATTATTGACCTTCTTTGAGAGCTTAGTGACCAAATAAGGAATAGAAGTATAACTAAGCACAAATAGGACCCGTTTAATTCCTCTCACCAACTGAGAACCCCGTTTATTCACATATATCAGATCGACATATTCCTCACCCAATGTTCTTCTGGATAGTGCAGTCGTCAGTCCCAAATATATCAGCTTGACAACCACTGAGATCTCCTTCTGATAGTTATTAATGAACAACTGACCTCTTACCCCCCGTAGTAACTCGCTGACTTTTACCGATAACATTGTCTCAATCTGTTCATCCTTCTGGTGCGCCTGCACTATTGAAGGTGCACCAGCAAACGGCAACTTCCATCGTCTATCTTCTTCAACCATGGCTATGACTCTTGACCACCAAAGTACTAGTTCACTAATGTCGTTTCAGATACTTTTAGTTGCATCTATATTTGTATGTATATTGGAATCTTCCAAGGCGATGAGCAAGTTTCGGCCTTAAATGGCCGGGACCCGTTTTTGCCAAGAAAAAAGTGAGCAACAAGCAACAAAAATATTATAAATAGGGCCTCAAGAGTATCGACCTAGAGCTAAATAGAGTTTTCTACTTGAATTTGGTAAACCTATCCTGAACAGTGTGACTGCTGGCCAATTGAACCATACGATTATGGAGGATAACAGCGAGCAAGCTAGTGTGTCGAGCCAGGCATCGATGAGGCCGTTGGTATCCGACAATGGCGACAGGGAAGCCGGTGCGGGTGTAGAAGTTAATATTGCTAATGACAATGACACCAGTGTTGGTGTAGATGGTGAGAATGGGAATGAGGATGATGATCCTATTTTATCAAAGTATCACAATGCATGTCAGCGCGGTGATTTGGAAGTTGTGCGGGAGATGATTCATGGAGGTCAAGTCAATGTGTCATCAGATGCGGATCGTGAGGGTGTAACTGGGCTGCATTGGGCTGCTATCAATAATAGACTTAATGTTGTGGATTTTCTTGTACGTGAAGGTGCCAATGTTGAATCCAAAGCTGGCGCACTAGAGGCCACCCCGTTGCATTGGGCAGCTCGATACGGGTTTGTATATGTTGTGGACTATTTGCTACAGCATGGTGCCTCAGCCACAACCACTGACAAGCAAGGATTTAACCTACTTCATCTGTCAGTAAACAGTTCGAATATAATGCTCGTAGTCTATGTGTTATTCTTTGTTGTTAGTAAAGGGATTATCGATATAGATTACGTGGATCCAAAGGGTCGTACTGCTCTTTTGTGGGCTGCATATCAGGGTGACTCACTTACAGTAGCAGCTTTGATCAAGTTTAATGCAAGTGTTAAGATTGCTGATGAAGGTGGCTTCACACCACTACATTGGGGTACAGTGAAAGGCCAACCACATGTCTTGAAGTACTTAATTCAAGACGGTGCTGACTTTTTCCAGAAAACTAACGACAACAAGGATTGTTTTGTGATAGCAGAAGAAATGTCCAACACCCATTCATTCCAAGAAGCTTTAAGGCATAATAACTTTGACAAAAATGGTTATCCTATAAATAAGTTAGTGAAAAGAGATGATCATGCCAAGATAATTACATTTCTGATACCGTTACTAGTCTTAGGTTTTGCATTTTTTGGTTTCTCTCATTTACACATACTCTTTGCATTACCTGTAATAATTTTGTTGTTGCTTGCCTCCAACAAATTCATCAAATCATTCCTATTACCATCTTATGAAACGAAAGGTACTAACTCAGCATCTCTACTCAAGTCTCCATTGATAGCGGGAATATTATTTGGAAGCATTTTTTGGCTAGCATTTGTTTGGATATTAAGGATTTTACCTTACACATTTACCAAGAGACCTCTAGGAAATTTAACCTTTTGTGCCATATTGTGCTTTGTATGCTACTCCTTATTTCTGCTTGCATTTTCTGATCCTGGTCATATTGGGTCAGAGAATGATCATGAGAAAATACGTGAGACAATTTCAAATCTTCTTAAAGAAGGTAAATTTGATACAAGATCTTTCTGTTTGGAAACATGGGTGAGAAAACCATTGAGGAGCAAATACTCATATCTCAATGACGCACTTATTCTGAGATTCGACCATTACTGTCCATGGATATATAATGATGTGGGTTTAAAGAACCATAAATTGTTCATCTTCTTCATTTTGGCACTTGAGCTGGGTATTTTTTCTTTTCTAAAAGTTTGTTTAAAGTACTTTGACGAATTAGACATGGATGGTGATTGTTTTATCCTTGGTGATGACGACCTGTGTTCTGGTTTGATTGGAGACCGCTTCACATTTTTGATTATGACATGGGCTTGCATCCAGGCTGTATGGATATTCAGTCTTGTGATTGTACAATTGTTTCAAATCACTAAAGGACTTACGAATTCTGAACTAAATGCTTTAATTAGGGAAGGCAGAAGGGTAGATATCGATTCTCAGACACATAACGAGTTTTTTAACACTGTCCCTGAAGGTTTTATTAACAATAAAGATACCGAGGAAGAAGCAGCACCTCCAGTAAGGAACAACACGAATGAAAGAATATCAACAACCTTTTCTGGCAATTTACCCAAGCCTAGAACATGCATGGGTATGATATGTGCTGTAACAGGCTTGCATCAATGTGTAGCTATAATTAAAGACACTTTCGGAATAGCAAGGCATGGTAGTTCTCGGTCAACAAACACAAGGTCTTTATTGTCATCAATATCTACTGACTATGGCTGGAGAAGAAACTGGTGTGATTTTTGGCTATTAAGTGATACTAACACACCTCTATGGAAGAGAATATTTTTTTCCCCACCATCAACCAAGGCATTACTAAACGGTAAGGAAGCCGATTATGCTACTTTATATGAAGTGCCTAATAAGAATCACGGTTCTGTGTCCCAATTACAGGAATTACAGGACCCTCTATCTGAAATAGATGATATGGTGTAGTTTAGTTTCTAAATTTAATAATTCCTAAATTTACTCTCAACTAGATCATATTTTTATAGAATCTAACTCTGATTTTGATATTTTCAAAGCTTTTGAAACAAATACAAAAACATACAAACCACTACATACACGTACTGATACTGCTTGAACGAATATTTTATTATTGGATTTGTAGTCATTTCTAGCCATACACAAAAAAAAGAAACAATAAAAAGGAATATGAAACTCATAAAATAAAAAAGTTTGAAATAGAAAGAGAGATCAAGCACCAGGCCTGGACAACGTGGCATCAATCACCAGGATGACACCATTTTTGGTGGAATAAATGTTCTGAACATCGTGAAATACTTCGTCAACAACTGACGCAACACAGTATTTCTCCCCCTCTCTCTTTAGCAAGACGTCACCGCCTTTACCATTTGAATGTTGCATGCTGTACTGTTTACTCTGTAAGAGAACAGTGCCATCTTTCGAAGTCTTGGTATCTTTCTGATATGCCACGACATGGGATCTCACAAAGTTTACGATATTGTTGTGAATGGCATTATCGATATCCCTCTCAGAAGAGCCAGCTTGCTCCATGGTATCTATGTCCATGGGGAACTGCCATGGTTTCTTAGCCAGAGCAGTGATAGCAGCATTGGTAGGTGCTATCACTATCAGATCACTCTCGGGATCTCTGAACATGTCGTAACTTTTCTCATCGTTACGAGAATACGAAGCAAAAATATCTAGCTCCGTCAGCACTGATATCTGAGAGTCCAAATATATGTCCGGCACATCGATGGTGCGGTGAATCGGCCTATTACTGAAATATACCCCCAGGTCAACTGGAGGATGCATCTCTAAATCACGTTTCTGCAACAATCGACTCTCCTCACCGTCTAACACACCGCCACGATACTCCTCTGGAGCCAACCTCCTATGCAACTTACCGTTCTCATCCCGAAACGTAATCATCTCAACAATATTCTTCGCAGCCACCAGTGCTACGGGCACTAAAACGTACTTGAGCGCAACCATTTTGTTTCTGCTTAGGCAAAAGAAGAAGATTTTATAAAACTTTAAACAACAAACCTTCGCAGCGACTATTGATATAGTATACTACCTGCTAAAGGGCCAATGAACTGTTCTAAGTTTACATCTTGAAGAAACACACTAAGTTAAGAACAAGCCCTTTCCTTATACATGAGGGTTACAGCTTTTCATGCGGACCACTTTAATAACGTTAAAAACGATGAGCACATGTACTCGTAGACACGTATAAATAAACGTATAATGTTATATAATCATATGACTTGGATGTATAGAACGATAAAGTATTTGCCGTTACTTTAGCGGCAACTCTAGATTCTCCATTTTACAAAACTAATGGGTGTGGGCGTCTAAACAGTTTGAGTAGCACTATGACTGATGGATATCTAGTTATATGTATGAAAACCTAGCTCTACAAATAACTGAGTATTTATTGTTTGATGGGATCAACTATCTAAAAGAAGTAGCCACTGCTGCGAAGCATGTGCAATATCTGGATACGGAATGAGCCTGGGATTTCCCGCACCAGAGATCTACGTGGTTTAATTAGTAAGTTTTGTTAACATTTCTATTTCAAATCTCTACTTATTTTGCTACTCTCCTCCAGTTTTCAGGAAATGTGTATCTTTGGTTACTTTTGTGCTGTGAGTTGCCAACTTCTATGCCGAAGAATGTGATTTGCATGGAACACGAAATTTCGCGTTCCATGCCTCTGGCTAAACGATTTACCTTACTGGTAAACAAAGGCTCCTTTTCAATAAAGTGACAAATTCAAGACAAAAAAAACAAAAAATCAAAATTGAAGGCCACTACGTGATCTGTTGCCAAGGCCTATTTTTATGCTAAATTGAGAACTAGAAATAAAAACGTCACTTTCTTAATGAGTTGGAAAAAAAATTGAACTAGTATCATTTTAAAATACTTTTAAATCCTGAATGCAAACTTGCATTATATTTTGTTATAACAAAGAAAGAGTAGTTATATTTTCTCGCTAATTACTCAATTACCACACTAACAACATCAACATCTAAACTGACTAAAAAATGCTGCATTTATTTGTGGTAATATTCTTAGCACTCGGCGTGTTGGGATATGATAACTCAGGTTTGACAACAGATGAATTGCAAAGTCTGCAGAAGAGATTCCAGGATTATTACAACGATGGCGAAGTGCAAGTGAAAGGTATCACGATCGGAGGCTGGCTGGTTACTGAGCCTTACATTACACCTTCATTATATGAAACAGCATTTACCCATGTGAATAAAACTCTAAATGGTACCAACAGCACCACTTTTCAAAATAGCACGTTTGGTAATTACTCAATTGTCGATGAATATACGCTGTGTAAGGAGTTGGGCTATCAGAATGCACTTACATTGCTGAAAGATCACTACGAGACTTTTATCACAGAGGATGATTTTGCACAGATTAAGGAAAATGGTTTCAACCTCGTGCGGTTACCTATAGGTTATTGGGCTTGGAAGAAAAACTCTAACGATACAAGCAGGTACAATTATGTTGGTAACATTAGCTATGATGATCCATACGTAAGCGAAGGATTACAACTGCAATACCTACTGAAAGCGATTGATTGGGCCAGCAAATACGAGTTAAATGTTTGGATTGACCTTCATGGTGCTCCTGGTTCACAAAATGGTTTTGATAACTCAGGACAGAGAATATTGTATGACGACCTGGGATGGCTGCACGCAGACAAGACGAAACCATTAACCCTTGCAATCTGGAAAGACATGTTTGAGAAATTTGTAAGGACAAATAATTACAATGGATATAATACTTCCTCTGTGGTTGGTCTAGAAATAATGAACGAGCCCCTGGGCCCAAAGATCGGTATGCGTAACATTGCCCAATCTTACTATGAGGCCTTTGACATGTTCAAGACGGCAGAAGCTGAGAATAATAATCCACAAAATGACAATTTGACATTTGTAATCCATGACGCTTTCCAATCTATTGGTTACTGGAACTTACACTTGAATCCAGATTATAGAAATGTCTCAAATCAATACTACAATTTGACTAATGTTACATATAATTCACAGTCGGTGTTGGTCGACCACCATCATTATGAAGTTTTTACTGACTTCCAATTAAAGAACAATCAATATAATAGAATAATGGATATCATCAACTATGGTGACTCTATTTCCAAAGAACTAGACTTCCATCCGGCTGTAGTTGGCGAATGGTCTGGTGCTATCACCGATTGTGCAAGATGGGTCAATGGTATTGGTATTGGGGCAAGATACGATGGCTCCTACTACAAGACTACTGCTTTTCAATCCGATAGTCCACCAAACGGTACATGTATATCGCAAAATGATATCAGCACCTGGTCCGAAAGCTACAAGACTCGAGTCAGACAATTTATCGAGGCTCAATTGGCGACATACTCCGCAAAAACAACAGGTTGGATATTTTGGAATTGGAAAACAGAGAATGCCGCTGAGTGGGATTATCTAAAATTGAAGGAAAATAACCTATTTCCTCAGCCATTCGATAACTTTACATACTTCAATAAGGATGGCCAAATCAATAGCTCATTCTCTACCTCGTTGTCAATAGAAGCCTTTGGAAGCCCTACAAGCTCCAGAGTGTCTTCAACAAAACACAAAAACTTTGCCGTCTCTACCAAGATGAGAACTTCAATAACTGGATCATCCAACAACAACACATGGATGTACTTCCTTAGTGCTGCCCTAGGTATGCTCGCTGTTTGCTGTGTGATGTAGGTCATAATTTTTCTAGCATACAGTGACAATACTGATCCCTGGCAGCATACCTAACACTTACAAGTAGGATAATTACTAAATACTCGTTTCAGTTTTTTTTGGTTTAATCAATACACCCCAAAACAACATTTGTAAAAGCTGAACCTATGTATGAAAACATTTATAGACTACAAATCCTTCAGTTAGTAATTAACACTAAAACTCTAATCCAGAAATATAATTAGCTATGAAGCCAAAACGGATGACAACATATCTACTATTGTGCCAAGTTTACAATAGCTCGTAGTCTATACTACTTAACAAAAATGTACGTGATACACGACACAAAGTAGTAGACTGCGAGTTTCTCTGACGGGCGATCAGAGATAGTGAATGTTCTTGGAACTGACAGTGCGCTGCTAACAAGTTCTTGTTTGAATCCTAGACCTCATCGATTCCAGCGGGTCGTTACACTCACATTCGGAGGTCAATTGCATGTGATATATCTGCGTCCATAGCGGTTGCTAGATTAACCTTGTTTTTATCTGCATTTAGAACATCTTTTTAGCCAGGTACATATCAAAAAGTTATAAATTCATATAATTACTATCAAATTATCTGCCTGCCAGCTGGGAACTATCATCTTCACCACTTTTTTTTATTGAAATTACCTTAACAGAGAACTTCAAGCATTGAGTTTATCTAATTTACTGACAATGACGTACAATAATTCACACTTCAACTACCACCATCTAAACAGATCACACTATGTACTCTATTCAGAGTGGAACAAGGATGAATTTCCAAATCCCACTCGAACCGCCCTGGGATCTAGACTCGAGGGCCCAAGCAAAGATTCTGCTAATCCCAATGACTTGAAGATAGACGACGAATACTGGGATAATTATTTGGAAGACGAGGATTATCAGCTGTTCAAGAATGCGAAATTGGAGAGTAACGGCGTAGTGACATTTACAATTGCAAACCTCTCACTACCATTACCATCACAGAACACTGCATTGGAGGTGCATAATGAGGAGAGCTCTACGTTAACGGGGTCGATATTTGTTAGAGATGGCAGAGTAATTGCGAAAGCTAAGCATAGGCAACTGACGGGCGGGCTCTAAGATCATTGCATTCAATTTGTTGCTTTGACAATATGATTGACCGTGATCTTGGAAGTACTCAATGATGATGTCATCACTTTATAGTTCTGGAACACATACTCTGATATTCCCAGCCCTTGATATAGCTGACATTCTAAGACTAAGATATGTAGAGAACTTTGTGAATTTAAGAGAAAGGGATTTACAAGGACGTTTGCATCTCAAAATTCCGATGAACTAGTTCCTGATATTGATCTTAGCCGGCCTATCGGTATTATACTATCACGGTGCTAAAATTAACATTGTAGATCGATTAAGCTGGAACCGATTATGTATGCCTTACGCAAGCATTAGGGGAAAACAACTAATGAAGCCTACACTGGAGTTAATGACTTGTAAATCCCATCAACTCTTTATGCCATATGCCTTCATAGTGCAACACGTTTTTTTTCTGTGAACATCTTGCCATGACAGGGCGTGACCTCAGAAAAAACTAACGCATTAGAAGGACAAATGATTTCTATATGAGGACATGGTACTAGTTCTGGACTACCACGATTGGTCTAAGCTAACGGAAAAAATATACATTAGTAAAACGATTATTTTCTCACACCTCTTAATGAGGCTCAAATGTATGGACTTGTTAGTAATCAAGAAATCAAAATACTATCAACCATTGGAGCGCCGTATTTCAACATGAGCTTCAGCCCGCCGCATTAAAGTGCGAAAATCATCACATGAAAAATGCCGTCGATGAAGGTTGCTCGTACTAGCCGAGACGCATATTAAAAGAAAAAGAGCATTCTATCCAAAACACTTGCCTACCTGGTAATTGGTGTGTAAACGGTAAATCACCACTTGTTATATCATAAGGATGTCATTATCGAGTTTTGCCTCTTAGAGAAACAACGGTCGCTTATTTCAGACTTTCTCACAGGCTTGGAAAACTGAGATACTATTGGTTCTATTGGTTCCCTTTTCGCCGTGCATTTCAAGAGGAGGTCTATAAAGAATTCTTTGTTCGGAAAAACCAATGCCTTAATAACATCATAGGCAACCACTCTAACACAGCAAGCATCGACTCTAACCAAAGGACCCTACCCAGTCCACATATCTTTTCTTTTTCAATAAATTTTTTTGTTGATTTCTAATACAATGTTAATATTATCACTTAATTATACAATCACTTTTCTTTTCAGCTGGGCATGTGAGGAAGCAGGTAGGACGTTTTCCCTTGGCTCGCTCTTGACAAGCTACAACAAAGCACTATAGCATTTGTAATCACAGATCCGCGAGGCTTATACGGACACGCTCCTAACAACCGCTAGTGCTGCCCCACATAGTACTACGAAAGCGATGTCTGATCCTTTTATTCGGTGCTATTTTAGCTATAGTGTATGGTAATAAATAAAACCATTTCTCCTCTCTTCGTCAACTACTCGTTTGCATCTGGAAACACTTTCTCAGCAGCTGCCTATCTTTTCAAGAAATGAATGGTCAAGATGATTACGTCAAGTAGACGTCTGACAAAAGAAAAGGTAGTAGATAGGGTTATCCTCTTGCGAATGCTCCCTCCC
>ERZ1036435.359-NODE-359-length-23449-cov-3.873344_pt1 | contig 23449 bp, 34 predicted proteins | sample MGYA00514223_ERZ1036435 | MGnify/ENA primary metagenome ERZ1036435 (study PRJEB33795, sample SAMN09464927) | human gut metagenome | host: Homo sapiens | place: USA: Stanford, California | collected 2016-08 | study: EMG produced TPA metagenomics assembly of the... | reverse complement strand
TATTTAATAAAACTCTACCATATTGTTGACGCTACCAATATGGTAGGTATTTGAGTTTTATCAGTAATTATGCTATCCTAGAGATGCGAAAGCCTTATTAGTTAAGGATAAGTAATCTCTAGCAGTACGCTCCCAGTATCAGGACAAAGCCGAACCTAGAGATTTTTTATATTAAAAAAGCCACCCGGTACGCCAATACCGAATGGCTGTTTATACCGTTGCAAGCTTCTGCCTGCAAACAATATAACTCTGAACAAGTCATATTGTACCACGCATAGTAGCACCTTGCAACAGGTGTTATTTTTATACCCAAAAATAAGGAGGTACATATGGCGAAGGCTAAATATACAAAGACTAAAGCTGGTTATTTTCGTACAAAAGTCTGGGATGGAACATATAATGCGGATGGATCTAAGCATAGAATAGATGTTACATCTAAAAAGTCCAGTGCCGATCTGGAGAAAAAAGTAAATGAAATCAAGAATCGTGTAAGTCAGAATGACTTTATAGCTTCAAGTACAGAAACTGTGTACGATTATGCCCTTTACTGGCTTGATACTTATAAATCCGTAAAATCAAGAAATACATATCTCTCATATAAAAGAACTATTGAATATCATCTTCAGGACTTCTACCCTCTTAAACTGCAATCCCTTACAAGAGGACACATACAACAACTCATAAACTCACGGTTCGATAAGCCGAGGACTTGTAAGCTTATAGCCCTTGTAATAAAGCAGGTTGTAAAGTCTGCTATAAAGGACGGTATACTTGCTCCTGCTTCTTATGAAACCATATGCACCGATATAGCCCTGCCTAAGTACACGGCTAAGAAAAAGGAAGTTATAAAGGCTGAAATACTTGACAGTATACTTGATATAGATTTTACAGATAGAGAAAAATGCTTCTTGTATATAATCTATGGCTGTGGCCTAAGGCGTGAGGAAGCACTTGCACTTACTAAAGATGATATAGACTTTGATACAGCTGAGATAAGCGTATCTAAAGCTTTATGTTTTGACGGAAACAGTGCTTATATCAAAGAGCCTAAATCACAGCGTGGTTTCAGGCGTGTACCTATGCCTGAGTTCTTGAAAGAATTCTTGCAAGCCTACACACAAGTATCCGGATATAATCTCATTACTAAGCAGGACGGTAGTATAATTACCGAAAGTAGCTATGTAAAAATGTGGAAATCAATACAGAATAAGATAGATAACAGTTTAGGTATCGGGGCATCCAAAGGAGTTACTGCACACTCTTTCAGGCACAACTACTGTACAAGGCTCTGCTATCAAATACCTCTGATCAGCACTAAAATGATAGCTAAATTACTAGGAGATGATGAGAAAATGGTTATAGATGTGTACAGTCACATACTGGAAGAAAAAGAAGATTGTCAGTCTGCAATTGCCAATATTTTTGATTAAATCTGTGCGACAAAATTGCGACATTAGTAAGTTTGCGACACGTTTGCGACATCAAAATGACGCAAATTTTAGCCAAATCAATGTAGTTCAGCAATTAAAAAAAGTGGCTCAAAGCCTTATAAATAAAGGTTTTAAGCCACTTTTGTATTCCTGAGACACCCGGGACTCGAACCCGGGACAACTGATTAAAAGTCACCCTATATTTAGCATATAAATCGGCTATTTATAAGGCTTCTTGTAAATTAGTGCGACATTTTTGCGACATCAAGTATTACTCTGCCACTCCGCATTTATCAATATTAGGATTAGCGGTATCGTACTCTTTTAAATACTTGCCGTCTGCGCCAACCCAGCAATACACATTTCTTTGGGTATCTTTTATGTATGTATTGCGTGCCATTACTCCCGATCGGGTTAAGTAATAGTAATTATAATCTATCTGCAGCCATTGGCCTGCAAGCATTGCGCTATCAGTAGGATTTAAGTAATACCATTCTTCATCCTGCTTGAACCATTTTTCTATGGCATTTCCAGCCTCATCAAAGACATACCATCGACCCGCAATCTCTAGCCATTGACCTTTTACATACTGACCGTGTAGCTTGTACTTCCATCTGCCCTGTACCTCTTCCCATCCTGTGACTTCTTCTTCTTTATGCTTCTTGCAAGCCATATAAGCGCAATAAGATATAAATTGCTGGCACCAATACGCGCCGTTATCACCGTACCACGCGCCGTACTTGGTATAATTTTTATCGCCCGGATTTGTCAACTTGCCATCTAAGTCCTTATTGCTTGCTTTTTCCACATAGCCTATTTCACCTTTTAATACATCTATAAATTCTTCTACTGTACAGGTATCATCGTCAAAAAGCGGATATCCAAAGCCATTTATGCGGTTGTTTCCTCCGACTTGTCCAAGCGAAAATTCATACGTTTTTGCAGTCACGCAACCACCGTTGCGATTAAAAAGGCCTGAAGATGTGTTGCCCTCAATCGTCATTATCTTATATGTATTGCCATTTTTGATTATTTTCACCACGGCTCCCACATGAGCCACCCTGCCCATGTTCGGACTATAAAAGTACACTATCGCTCCGACTTTTGGCTCTTTGCCCCAACATCCCATTTTGACGAAATTGCCCTTGCCTGAAGGAGTATACTCCGTATAGCTTCCACAAAGAAGCTTCTTACCTGCATTATACGCATTATCCATTTTGCTCCCCTTCCTCTTTCCTATATCTCTGTAGTTCTTGCAACCATGCCACAATCTGTAGATGTTCCGATCTACACTTATCACAGTTTGTCTCACCTGCCATCTCAAGCAAATGTCTTATAGCTTCTTCCAGTGTCATATTTACCCTCTTTCTTAAATTAAAAAAGAGAGCCGAAGCCCTCTTTACTCTACCTCAGGAAGCCCGGCTATACTGGTAAGTATAGATAGTACACCTGCTACTACCGAAGCGCTAACTACAAGCTTCCAGTCAACTGTGCTTATAACTGATCCCGTACCTATCGTTGCTACTGCAGTCTGAGCGACTGTCTTTAATGCTCTTATTCCTGCTGCCTTTGCCCATCTTCCAAAATAACTATTCATCATCTATGTCCTTTCTTAATCTCTTCAAATCTTTCTTTCATTTCAGATTTGATAATATCGTGTGCATCATCAATGTAATGATTTTTAATTTTATATGTTTCACAGTGCATGTTATACTTTGATACTACATCAAGAATGTATTCAAACTGTTTTTCTGAATACACCCTGCCAAGTTTAAGGTTTTCAGCAAAGTTTATTATTTCATTCCTCATGCTTACAGCTTTTTGCTCTTTGTCCTGCTTGTCATAAGCATTAAACCTTGATTCCATTTCTGCCTTTATATCCTCTATAGACTGTGCATTTCTTTGTGTGGCTGACTCTATACTATCAAGCTTTTTATACACTCCCCTATTTACAATACTGCCCACATACTTGAACACAGTGGTCCAAGGATTGATTTTTATAGGAGCAATTTCCACAGCTACACTTAGTATTGTTAAAAAAGGGGTGATAGTATGTATCACCCTGCTAACATCTGATAAATCTTGAAAAAACACCCTTTTATTCCTCCGGCTTAGCATTTGAATCTGTAGCCAAATCCTCTCTGCCCTTCTCCTTTAAAGCTTTCTTCACGCCAAACTTATATTTCTTTGCTAAGTCCTTAAAAAAGAAACTGCCTTCAATTATTAAGTTTGCAAAAAATTCGTATATATGCTGCTTCATCCTTCTCCCTCCTCATTTTCTTCACCCTCAGCCATGTTATTCATCATTTCTGCAAATGCAAGCTTCATAAGTCTCTGATTTTCTTTGATTTCAGTTCTTTCCTTTTCCGCCTCTTCAAGCTTCTTTTCAAGTTCTTGATTAAGAGTCACCAGCTGATCAATAAATACCGGTTGTATTTCCTCTCCAGATAGCTCTATCCTCTCAAGCATCTTTCCTTCCGGTACCTCCACTTCAAGACTCTTATAAGAACCATGTGTAGGTACCATATAAAGAATTCCACCTGAAGACTCAAAAACAACTAACATCTTCATATCTTCTTTCCTTTCTAATTTATAAATTCTATTTTAGTTATCTGAACAGCCCCGTTGAAATTCTCTGCCCCACTGGCATTTGCGGATGCATAAAATCCCAAAAACGCCTGCTCGTTTATGTTGCTTGTATCTATGACTAATTGCCCTTGTCTTGCCGAAGCCGGGGCTTGTGTGGATATCTGTGAAAAGCCATCAACTCTTGCCCCGTTGAATTCAAAGCCTGACCGCACTAACGCCCTAGTAGGTGCGACAAAAGCATAAAAGTCTATAGTAGGATTTCCAGATATGTTTCCTGTAGTCCTGTAATCCACAACGATACGTCTAAAGGGAGTTAAATTATTTGATTGCGATAGTATACAGCCTATCTTCCTGCCCCTCAGTTCAGGCGACGCGGTTCTTAATGATAAATTCATTCCGCCGCCATATACGCCACTGTAGCCATAACCGCTGGCTATTTGATAGCTATAAAGTTCTCTATTAAAGTAAAAGCTCTTTGACGCCACTCCCGACACAAGTTCATTATCGAAAGTGGCTTCGTTAAAAACCACTCGGCCCGTTGAATAGTCGGGCATAGTTCCAACAATTCCATTTATATTTACGCCCTTACGAATATTATGCGGGAAAAAATTAGGACTAGGCAAAGCTACGTAATTTGCGCCTTGTATGTACGCTCCATTTTTGACTCCGGTTACTATGCATCTGCCCACGTTAGGCAAATCGTAAGCAAATCCCTGCCCTGAGTGGCTGTTATTTGCCATGATTACATCACCATGAGTAGCTACCCACCTTGGAATTGCGCCACGTGTCCCTGCCACTGTGTAATCATCAAGCATCTTACTTGCGTCTATTCCAATTGACTGCGCCAATACTGCATACGGTATGGCTACGGCCGGTTTCCACTGACCGTTTTTACTGTAGTATCCTTCGTCCATTCGGGCGTAAAGCTTTGACTCTCCTGCAGAGTTTACAAGTTCTAATACATTCGTACCATTACCCCTGTTGGGTATCGTACCTTGCGCCGGTTCATCATTACTGTCACTTGTAAGTGCAGTATATCCCTGCAGGACATGCTCTCTTTTCGCAGTAACGTCATCCGAAGATACTCCACCACCTGACTTATTTATTAAGCATACCGCCACAATTACACCCCCTTAAGACCTATCCAAAAACTTACAGCAGGCTTTTTGTTGAAACACTTAACCCTTATTTTGCCGTTTAGAGTTTCTACAAAATCTACCATAGCAAAAGCTTTGTTCATCGCCTTCACAGCGTCCGCTGATTCTTGTCCAGACAGATATAGCCCTACACCAGGCGAGTCCGCAGATGTTATACCCGATACACTTATTTCTTGTGTATAAGGCGCTGTGTTGCTCCACTTGCTTACATCTACAAGTACCTGCCTTAGCCCCTGCAGAGCGTTTACAGCATAGTTGGTTGCGTTGATATCGTTTGCTCCGAAGCGATCGCCTTGAGTTGTATAGGTTGTTCTATCCGTAAAGGATTTTGTTCCATCAGGATTGAAAATCTCCTGGTATTTTCTTTCACCAGAAAACAACGCGTCTTTATAATTGGTTTTCAGTGCCATTAAAAAATTCCTCCGTTTAAAGTAAATCTCAACATAGGCCTACTTTGTGAGCTACCATACAGATGCTCGTACAATACTTGAATACCCTTTTCTATCCTATTTAGCTCATTAAAATCTACGAAGGGTTGATTCTCGTAAAAGGTCTTTTTATCTCCGATTTCTAAGTTTATAAAGTTTTTATTCAGAGTATCCAAATTATCTTCAAATCTGTTTATGTCGTCAGCATACGGATAGTCTGTATAGCCTTTATCCGCTCCCATGTTTTGCCAAGGTACAGACGGTTGCAAAGTAAGGAACAATTCTTTTAAATAATCTAAGTTGTTCTTTATTCTGTTATAATCCCTCATATCAAAACGAGAGTTTGTCTCCCAATCAGTTTTAGGATTAATCCACATTTATACCCTCCTTCCTTTTGCACTTCCTGAAAAGGCACCGTTAAAGTTCATAGTGTAGTCTGTAAGCTTTATGAGCATATCTTTTTCATGTTTGCTATCTAAGTAAGCCAGATCAGCTCCGTCAAGCCTTACCTCTCCTCTATCAGTTAATGAATAGTCTCTGTTTGACGCAAGGAAAGGTTTCATCCATTCCCCTACCTTGATAGCATGTTCGTCAGTAGATATCAAAGGATTTTCCCAGTTTAAAGTTCTTCCTGATGGATTGACTTCTATAGCAATTGAGCCATTTGATATAAGATATTCATACCCTGTTATGCTTAGATCCACGAGGCCTGCACCCTGTACCCTTACTCTGACCATATAGCATGAGCTTTTTATAATCTCCACATTATGGCCTGTTGCACTTGCTCTATAGCCATAGCTGGGAGAGTTCATATAAAACTCATATTCTTTTTCTTGCTCAGTCTGATTGACTTTCTCATGTACAAGCTCTTTTTCAGCTTCATTGCTTTTATTGTATTTTCTGGTTACTACGCTTATTCTTTGAGTTTTTTCCCTTATAGTTCCTACCGGGTATTCTTTTAGCTCATCCCCATATGTAAATCGGTAGTCTGTTAAATCCCCGAATATTATGCTATCAAGAACTACTCTTGTATTAGGGCTTTGCTTAATAAACGATACAACCAATTTATCCATGTAGGGTAGTTGTTGCAGTATCTTAAAGTCTAAATCTGCATTGTTGACGTCCATAGTATCAAGCAAATTGCCTTGATAAAAAAATGCTAAAGACATCTTCTCAGGAGCGTATTCATGAAAAAGCATTCTAAGGCCATATACTGTAAATCCATGCTCCATCTGAATTGTTATTTTAGGCATATTGGTAAAACTTCCATCAGCGTTAGATACAGACTCACTGATATACCCGGTATTCAAATAGTCATTGCCCTTAGGCAAGAAGTAGGCCTTGCCGTCTGCTCTTGTATAATTCCTTGACAGATTTGCATAATGGCTTTTTTCGTCAGAGCGTAGCAGGTTTTCCAAGTTTGAAAATCTTGTCTTATCCTCTGACATTGCTGACATCTCCGGCATAAAATCACTTCTTAATATTATTTTTCCATATCTATCCTGATACAAAATACATCTTCCCGCATTTGCTATAAGCTGTAGTGCTTCCTTATGTTTTATGGCAGGAATTGGATTCTGTATCAATATGCTTTTTAGATATGGATCTATTTCAAAATCTCTTACATCTACACCACCGTCGAGGAATACATCTGTTGCCAAATCATAAAGACTTGCGCCCTCTTCTTTGTGTATTCCTTTTTGATAAGTTCCATCAAGAGAATCAAACCTATCTTTTGCACTTATGGATCGCTTTATATCGTTTGAGCTCCACTTAGATAATTTAAGTTTTCCACCCTGAAACCACTCCACTGTGCCATCATCAAGCTCATATCCATAACGGATAGAGACATCCTGTCCGACCTCAAGGAAGTTTATAGTACTCTTATCATTCTCGACATCATATGTACGGTCTCTATTTTCCACGTCCATGGAGAAGTCCAGAGTCTGCAAATCCTCCATGATAGGACTGATGTGCTCTTTCTTTGTAGATCCTATAATCTTACGATTATCAAAGTACACTCCAAATCCCATAATCATTCTATAAATTCTGAACCTTGTGTGTTCATAAAGCATTTTGTTTGCTCTAATTTCTATAAAAGTTGTACCGTTAAATATTTCATCTGTCTTAAAGAATGTTCCGGCATTCTCAAAAGTCACTGACTTATTGTTCGTTGTTACTGTAAAATTCGAAGGATACACATGAGCAAACTCTATTGTTAGTCCTTTTATATCAAAACGCTTTGTAAAATCAAAGCGTATAACCCCATCAGATACCACTCCCTGATTTGCCAAATTGTGCCTACTTTCGTTCCTCGGCAAAAAGAAAAAAGAACCATCTACTTTAGTAAATGATTCTTCCAGTGTCGCATAAGGATTCTTTACTTCAAAATTTGAAAGCAACTTCTCTAAGTCTGAGAAGTATGTGTATTCTTCTCTTTTATTAACCGCTGCATCTTCTTGTGCTTCTTGGTTTATTACACCTATAGAAACTGCCATGTGTGCAAGATTTCTATAGTGTTTTTTTATCTGCTGTTTATACGCATTACTACAGTTTTGCATCACAATTCTCCACAATCTATTAGATTTACTTTACAAGACTTATACATAGTTGGCAGACCGTCATCATCCCACTCGATAGGGATAGCAGTACGATTGCCCGGATACAATATCAAAGTTGTAAATCTGTTATTTACCATATCAGGAAATCTTGCCACTACACGAAAATCGTCAAATAGCCTAAGTATAGTACTCCATTCTGCAGCAGTAAGAAAAGACCATTGCAAAGAATCAATCTTGTATTGGTCTCTTCCTACTTTCTGTCCTACAAAAGTTCCATTTGCATTCTTTCCTGCATCCACATTAGTAGCAACCGTAAGGGTAGCTCCTACATCAGGAGCAGGCACTTCTGTGTTATTTATAATTAAAAAACTCATACTTCACCTCTATGTCATTCTGTACCCTAAGCGGTTCTTTAATTCATCCTGCCTTTGCGTAAACTCACGAACATCAAGATTCAATGTTAAATCTAATCCACCTACTAAAGACACTAATGTAGACATCAGATCTATCATTTTATCCATCTGTTCTGCTGATCCGCTACCGATGTTTGACCTTGCAGCTTTATCCGCCATTTCTTGCAATTTGCCCTCAGGAGCTACAATCTCACCTTGAGTTTTATTGTCTCCAATTATAGCAAGTTGTGGTGTATTGGCCTTTACAAAACCGCCCTGCGCAAGCTTTGGAAGTCTCACTTCTCTAAGCTTTGGTATGGTGTCTCCTTTTATGCCTGGTACCTTATCGGCCACATTGTTAATTCCCTCGATTAATGTATTGATAGCTCTAACAACCGAGTTAACCATATTTTCAACTCCGCCAATAATCTTGTTTATAGCACCCTTTATCACTGACCAAATACCGTTCCAAATACTCTCCGTTGTGGTCTTAACACTTGTCCACACATTTGTCCAAGCAGTTTTTATACTGTTTAGAGTGTTGTCTATTCCGGTTTTTATCGTATTAAAAGTGGTAGTGATGGAATTTTTTATATTATTCCATGCTTCATTAGTCTTATTCTTTACAACATCCCATGCACTATTCCAAGCTGATTTTATAGCTTCTAATACACTTCCTATGAGGTTTCTTACTGCGTTAAAGGTGTTTGTTATATAATCCTTAATGTAATTCCATACATTTACAGCGAGATCTCTTACAGCGTTCCATGCAAGAGTCCATCTGGCCAATATGTTGTTAAGATTTGCTATTATCATGCCCGACATTAAGTCAAGAAGTGCTAAAAGTCTACCTTTCATCATTTCCCATATGCCGTAAAAAATAGTCTTTATGCCTTCCCAAGCCAGCGTCCAGTTTCCGGTAAAAACACCAACTATGAAGTCAATTAATCCTGTATAAGCTGTAATCATTCCGTTTATCACATCCGTTACATGGCCAAGTAGCGTAAAGAATATATTTATTATTCCTTCTAATGCTGTTTTAATAGGCGGTCCGAAATTCTCAATAAACCATGCAATGAATGGAGCAAGAATTGAATTCCATAGTTTTGCAATTACATCTATGATTTTTCCTGCAAACTCCATAAATCTATCTATCAATGGTTTTAAATGTTTTTCAGAAAACTCCCCAAACTTTGCCCCTATCAAGTCCATAATAGGCTTTATATTGTCGTTGTATGCCTTTAATAGCACGCCTACTATTCTTGTAAATCCTTCAGCTACCGAATCCACAAAAGGCTTTACATGAGCGTCATAGGTCTTATTTAATGACTCCATGAAATGGTCTACAATGCCTTTTCCTGTACCATAAATATTTGATACAGCCAGAACAAGGCTCGCAAGTGTATCTTTTATAGCTTCTGCATTTTCGATAATCGGAGCAGTCATGAGGTTAGTAAGATCTCTTCCAAACTTTGCTACAATCTCGGTCAGACCCATAAAGGTACTTGCAAAAATACCTATAAGGTTTGCTGTAAGCTGTTTAGCATTATCCCCACGGAATACTGTAAATATATCTGCCACTGCGGTAGCAAAATTCCCTCTTATCTTAGCTACTTCTGTACCTATGTTAAACATATTGACAAAATAGCTTTTTATTCTTTTTTTATTTTGCTCCAGGTATTTTGATACTCCACCCAGAATATTATCAGCCACAGTAAGCCCTATGCTTACAGAAGCGCCTGCCATCTGACCTAAAGAATATGCTGATGCCTTAGCAAACTTATCTGCTGCACTTAGTACCTCAGGAGATAGAAATATATCCTTGACACTTTTACCTATAGACTCTATTGACTTCTTAATGGAATCTAATACAGAAGTATCGCCTAGTCCGACCTTAAATCCCTCTTTGAATACTCCAAAGAGTTCTTTTGCATAATCTATCAGGCCTTTGATTTTACCGGATAATCCGTCAACTTCTCCCTCACCTTCAGCAAGTTTTCCCATGTCAAAGTCATCAGCGTTGTAGCCTCCGCCACCACCTGCTCCGCCTCCGGATCCTGATCCCCCGGAAGCTCCTTCAGGTTTACTGATTATATTCAGCTCATCTATGCCTGCAGTAGCGTTGGCTATATCTTTCGCAGCCTTTTTAGCTTTGTCTCCTGCACCCTTAAGTGCGTTACCAGTACCACCCAAGGCATCTTCCGCTCCACCTGCAGCGCCTGCCATATCGTTGATATCACTTGCAGCCTTGGCAACACTTGCGCCTGCAGAGGCTTTTTTACCCGATATCATCTCTGTAAACGCCCTAAATGCGTTGGCTAAAGACATTAGCTTGCCTATAAGACCATTTATCATCTTAATAACAGGAAGGAATACATTAATAAGTCCTTGTCCGATTGTAGCCTTAAGAGAATCAAATTGAAGCTTTAATACTCTAACTTGGTTAGCCCATCCGTCAGATGTTCTAAGGAAATCACCTTGTGTATCCTTTAATCCGTCCATTACGAATCTATATCGGAGCATTACCCTTTCCTGCTCTGACATGGCATCTATTGATTTTGTGATTCCGTTTCTTAGAGCATATTCCTGTAGCGCTGCCTGAGACATATTTATACCGAACTCACGAAGAGGAATTATTGTTCCGGTAAAGATGGATTGCAATTTGTCAAAAGCGCTATCCTGAGATATGTTGTAAAAAGACGCAACGTCTCCTGCAAGTGAAGCGATTCCCTCGCTCATCTCATATGCAGCCTTTTCTGAAAAACCCAACGACTTAGACATGGCTCCTATGGTACCCATGTACTGCTTCGCCATTGTCTCCGATAGACCAAAGTTGACCGCTGCATCTTTAGCAAACTTATCTACCCTGTCAGACATGTGTGTAAATGTAACATCTACAACGTTTTGTACCTCTGCAAGATTTGATCCAAGCTCAATACAAGATTTGCCAAAATCAACTAACTTCTTCACAGAGAATGCGGCAAACAAGGCCATTCCGGCTTTTTTTGCTACATTACTTAAGCTGTTAAGTTGTTGGTCGAAACCTCTTCGATTTAGTTCCAAGTCAAGTTGTATTGATCCAGCACTTGTACCAGCCATTTACTCACCTCCTGCCATCTTAATAAATGCTTCTTTCAAGCCGTCGAGGAATGCGTTTCTCTCTTCATCTGTCTTGCTCTTGGCTCTTTTCTTTCTCCATTCATTCCTGATCTTGTGCTGTTCAGGAGTGAAGTTATCAAGGATATTCTTATCGTCTTCTGCTCTTATTGATACAATTCTGCCAAGAGCAGTATCCGGAGATATTCCTGCTAAAAGCGCCTTGAACTCATCCCACTGCATTTCTTTAAAATCTTGGTTCATTAATCTGACCCCGTATTGCGATAAAAAAGAGGACACGATCAAGTCGTAGTCCTCAAATAAATCATAATAGGGGTCTAATTTTCCCCCTCGTTGTTTCCGCCATTTATAAGTCCAACTGCAGATTGCACAATGACCATCAAATCCTTGAAATCTACCCCCAGCTCTTTTATCTTTTCTCTTGTCTCCTCTGAGAATAAAAGATCGTAAGCTTTAAGCAGTGTATTGGCATCCATATCGTCTTTATCTTCGTCCATTCTGCCCATGAGTTGCATGAAAAGAAGTACTGTAGGAGCATCAGAATTGACCTCTAACTCAACACCTTTTACAACAAGTTTAGGGTTTCCCTCAAAACTTAGCTTATCTGTAATATCTATTACTTTACTCATTTTCTTCCTCCTATACTGACGGTGTTACCTTAGGCTTGCCGTTACTGATCACATCAAACTCAAGTGGAGCAACATTTGTTGAGTCTCCTGCTCCCATGTTCTTTACGTCAAATACCGCCATATCCCACTCAACTGTAGTACCATCAGGGAATGTCCAGCAGAAGTATCCTTCTGAGTCTCTACCGTTTGTGAATGCCTTCTTTGCAATAAAGTCATTGCCTGTATCACCCTTGTTTCTCTTGCCGTTTATAGTGATTGTCACGGCCTTTGCAGTCATTAAGGCTCTTTGCCATCCCTTATGCTCCATAGGGGTCCAAGTCTCAACACCGTTACTGAAAGACACTGAAAATGTCTCCATATCTGCTATAGTTGTAGCTGTTGCCTTGTCTGCGCCTATCTTAAACTGGTTTTCATAAACCGGAAATACTCCTGTTTGTGCTGCCATTGTTTATTCCTCTCTTTCATAGTAAATGTCGCACCATATGACATATTCATAGATGCCGTTATCATCTGTATCCATGCTTTGTGGCTCGCTCATGCCCATAAGTATGAACTTGCCTCTTTTTTGCCCAATAACAAAATCCTTTTGTTTTTGCAAGAGCCTAAATAATTCTACTGCTGCCTTTTCAGTGTCTCTTTGACTTTTATTCCAGTGGACAAGTATAGATATCTGCTTAAAATCAAAGCTCCTTTGTATCAGACCACCTAGAGGTATGTTATCCGGAGCAGTTGTCTTTCTGCTATAAACTCCTACTGATTTATCTTTTTTATCTTCAAGTTTGCCACTGTACACATGCTCATCATCAACAAAATTCAAGGATGATATAAAATCTCTTACATCTGACAAGTAAACCATTATGTACCTCCTAAGGCTCTGTATAGATTCGCAAATGTTCGCCTTGCAAAGTCCTTTTTTATTCCTGTAAGGTATGGTGCGAACCAAAGAGCCCCCGCATTTGCATGAAACTCTTTTCGGAAATTGTATTCAGGATGGTAATATAGCCTTCTTGCGTATGGAGTGCTGTTTACCAAACTCACCAATCCTCTTCTTGAATCCTCATAGTCAACAAAGAATTGTTCACCTGATAACGCTCCTGTACGCATTGGAACCGTTTCAGCTTGTCCTATATCTGTATGGACCGCTTCCACTGTCATTTCTAAGGCTTTTACCGCCGTTTCACTCAGCTCGTTTATTCTGTGCTGATTGATTCTTACAATAACTCCCATTTATACCAAGTCCAATCTTGTATAGTTAACAGTCCCATCAGGATTCCTAGCTTTAAATCCTTGGAATATTCGTCTTTTAACCCCTAATACTTCCACACTTCCGCCTGAAAGTACCGAAAGCTCAGGGCAAATATCTCCAACGAACAGGGCACTACCCGACAACTGTATCAGCTTCTTTTCTGCCGTTAATACAGTCTTTGCATTATCCTGATAATTACATTTAAGATTTAAAGTAACAGAGGGAAGTGGCTCACCATACTTGTTAAGCCCTTCCCTCTCTAAAGTAACTTTTATATCTGTTTTGCAAAAACGCTTATCGACTAATACCGGATATCTCATATTCCCACCAATCTGCTTGTTAAACCTGTTTGACTTAGCAAGCTGAATAGGTCTTTTTTAATAGCCACACCTTTATCAGCATACACATTCCAGCTATTACCGTTAAATTGCATTGATACTCCGTTTATACTGTACCCTTGAAGTACAGTGTCAATGATATCGGCATTCTCATACTCAAAGTCTGCCTGTCTGCAGGCAACTTCTTTTATGATATCCTGCTGAAATACTGTCAAATTATCGAATCCTTTAGCCACAATACGATTAAAGGTAAGTGAATCTATATGTCTTGAAGCCTGTATCAGCATACGGCTTAACTCATCAGAGGGTATGCTGACACCCTTATATACATCTCTATAAAATTGCTCATCAACATACCCTGTATAAGCCATGGCTACTTCTTACCTTCCTTTTCAAGCTTGCTTTCTTCCTGCTTTACTTCGGTCTTAGGCTGTGTTTCGAGTTCCTTTATCTGCTCTTCCAGTTCAGCAATACGAGCAAGAGCTTTTAAGTGCTCTTCCATGCTTACTGTTTTTCCTCTTCCGTACTCAATTACGTTTCCCTCATCATCATAGATGTCAAAGCCTGAATCCTTATAATACTGCTTTAACTCTTCGGTGATTGTATATTCTTTATTCTCTCTTACCGCTTTCATCTATACCTCCTATGCCTGCACGTTCATTGCACATCCTGCTACTCTCTTCTCAAGCAAGAACAAATCTCCATAGTTTCTGTTCTGATAGATGTATCCGTCTGCTGTTCTTGAGTCTGTGCCAGGTGTAAACAACTTAATATAGCTGTACTTATCCCTTGCGACTACACAAGATGGATGAACAAGGATAAAGTTGATCTGCTTCGCACCTGCTCCCGGCTTGCAACCGTCAGTAAAGTCATACTTTGTCTTCATTCTTGAAGACGGCACCTTCTTAATCTCAACATCATCTAAGCTATGTACGTTTCTGTTCACATTGCTTGGTGCAGTTACAGACATTACTCTCTGTAATCCCTCTGCCTCCTTTATAATCTTTGCCATAGGCGGAGTTACATAAAGGATTCTTCCCTCTTCAGGAACAGACGCCTCATCCATTCTTGACATTTCCTCATCAAATGCTGCAAGGAAGTTTGCAGCAGTGATAACTGTTGTGTCAATTCTTCCGTGGTAAGTTGTAAGCTCAGCATGGAGCTTTGAAAATCTATAGCTATCCTTCTCAGGGATTGCATGATCCGTCTCAAAAGTATGTTGTATATTTGCCACTGATAATGTGAGATTGGTCTCGTCAATATCCATTGGGTCTACGAAGAACTCAATATCTCTGTCGTGAGCAAGCTTCTTTGCCTCCCAGTCATTGCTGAGTGTTCCGGCATTAAATCCTGCTGTACGTGTATGATCCTTGTATCCTGATGTTGTCAATCTTGGAAGCTTTATTGTCTGAGCGTTTATAAAAACAACTCCGGGATTACTCTTTGCCAATGCATCTGAGCAAAGCTCCTTTGAATATACTTCCTGCAATAGGTTTGTAAATGTTTCTGCGTAATTGTAAACTGCCATAATTAATTCCTTTCTTACTTAAGGCCAAATGCTGCTCTCAGTGCATCATTACTTGCCTGTGATGTTTGATTGTCTCCTGTGGCACCTGTGCCAACCTGCACAAAGCCACTTGTTTGAGTCGCTGACGGTTTCAGTCCCGGAACATCTTCAAGCACCTTTGATATGGCTGATTTAACCGTTTCCTGATTTATTTTACCGTCCTGACCTAACACACTTGATAAGTCAGCCATCTTAATTACATAAGGTGCGGTCTTAGCGTCAACGCCTAAACCCAATACCTCAAATAAAGCTGTTTTTTCTATTTCAGCTTTTAATGCCTGCTGCTTATAAGTATCAAGCTCTGACTTAAGTGCCGTTACATCCGGTTGATTAGCTGCCTTTTGCTGTTTGAATGTAGCTACAGCCTGCTCAAGTTCTTCTTGGCTCAGCCCCTGCTGTTTAAAGTAAGCCTTTAACGCTGTATCCTCTTTAGCAGCCAAGGTACCGTTAAGCATCTGCTGTATCTTGTCATAATCGATAGTTGGTGCAGTACCGCCCTGCTGTGTACTTGCTTGGTTTTGATTGTTCTGCTCCTGAACATCCACTGTCTGATTTTCATTCATTGTTTATTGCTCCTTTAATCCATTTTTAGTGTGTCCCACTACATCGATCCGTTGTCATAGGTGTCGCCTGCCACGCATCTTTTAGAGCCTTATCGTGTTTGGGCAATAAAAAAGAACGCTTATGCGTCCTTGGTTTGCTTAGTTTCTATTTTTTCTACATAGCCCTTTAAGGCATTAAATCTTTCCTCTGTGACTTCTATTATGTCTCCGGTTCTTCTTAGAATGTTTCCGGCTGCAGAGTCATAAAAGTCACTTATTACCTTTACTTTTATAGTAATCACCTCTTTCTATGTATTAAAAAAGCACCTTATACTTTATAAAGTGCTTTGATCAACATCAATAGTATGTATCCTTATCATCACCCATATACTCTTCTCCTGTAACCTCCCAATAAGTTTTACCGGTTCTAAGACACTCTTCAAGAATTTCTATCCATTCCTCATCGGACAAGTAAGAATTTTCTGTAATAAGAGGGCCTCCTATTTTTTTTATATACTCTTGGATAAGTTCAGTACACCTGACAGCCTCCAGTGCTGCATCTTGTTTATGCCCCTTTAATATAAAATCAGGTATCATATGTTCCCTCCTTTGATTATCTTTATAAATTCATCATACGCCGTTGGAAAAACCTGCTCTATGTGATGGAGCTTTTGTGTATCATTTCTTATAGTTGCTTCAAAAAAATGTGCAAAGGCTTCTTTTTTTAATTTGTTTCCAACCCAATAATCTTCTGTAAAATGCCCCCACTTTCCTACACAAGCGTTGTCTGTTATGCCACCTACTATATCAGATATTGAATGCAGAGAAGAATCTTTTATTAAATGAGAACTTATAAATTTGTATGCCTCTTCTTGATTCAGATTATACCCATTCCGTATACTTTTTTCAAGATTGTGAAAGTCATTATATAGCGCCTGTTCAAAGTATTTACTCCCATCAGTCAATGATTCTAAGTCGTCTATATAGTGTCCCAGTTCGTGGAATGTGGACTTGAATTTACCTAATCTGTTCATTGAATCCTTGCTTAAATTCACAAAAATACCTTGCTTATTGTAAAAAGCACCTCCTAATATTTCATAATTAGCAAAAGTAATTCTATACATATTGCGTTTTATCATGTCTTTAAGTATAGGGTTTGTACTTTCTATTATGCTTAGTATTTCATCTCTATAACCTGTAGGTAATTGATTGATCGAAAAACTCCTTGCAGTTGTCTTATCTATAAACCTATATAATTTACTTTTCCATACTTTGACTTTTCTTCTATAACTATCTGAATTTTCACTATCCAGTGAATTTTCAGATAACCTTGTATATTTCTTTACCTGTCTATCAGCATAATTTACAAGCTGATCCAGTCTATAATCTTCCTCAATCCCCTTCAGCTCTCTTCTTGAAAACCTCGCAGGAAGGTTTTTATCAAGCATAGGAAAGTAAGTACTGTGACTATCTTTGCAGTTTGGGTGGTAAAATCCATCAGCTATAGCGGAGCTAAGCAACATATAAGGTCCGTCTGTAGCCTTTCCGCCACTCCATACATCATCTATCATAACCTTGCCAACGAAAGGAAGGCACAGCGGGCAAGCTCCACCTCTTTTATTTACTATAACTGTGCTTAGTCCCCACTCACGCCTTTTAGCGCCTTCTCCTTGCAGATATGCCCTTTTATTTGCAGTCCTTATAGCCATTCTTGCGTAATTGGCCAATGTATGCCTTGCTCCATTTGAGTATTCAACGCATTTAAGGCCTGCTGCAAGCATATCCTTTGTGGCCATATCCACAGCCTTCTCATAAGTACCTGCTCCGGTATTAGCATAGACTTGAGCATCAAATATAGCTCTTCTGTATCTGTCATTAGCCATTCTAAGTATTGCCGTCTCTGCAGTACTCATATCCTTTACTGTTGCCTTTACCAGTGCATTAAGCTTCCTCTCATTAAGTCTAAAGAATGCACCTGCTAAAGCTTCCTCCGATCTATTAGCAAAGAACCCTTGCTTTATAGCCTCAAGTATCTTTATCTCTTCTGAAAGATAGCCTTTTTTATTGGACTCTCTAATCAGATCTTCTATCCGAGCATTGATATCCTTAAACCTGCCTTTAAATCTTGCAGCATTTAGCTTTTTATACTTCTCCAACTGCTTAAGCTGTAAGGCCTGCCACATTTCCCAGTCATAGCCTTCCTTAAGTTCTTCAGCTCTGTGCCTATCCATATTTCTTATCATAGAGGCTATAAGTTCATTTTCTATCTTGTCGAACGCTTTGCCTATATCATACTCAGGTTCTACAAAACCTAAAGAATTATCTTGACGGCTCATTACTGTATACCTTAAAACCTGATTGCTTGAACTGCCTTACAAGTTCTTTGTGCTTTGTCTTACTTTCGGTCCTGTCTCTCCTTAGTTCGGCATATCCGTTCTTCTCTATCGCATAAATACCGCTAGGCACTTGCTCAGACGCCAGCTTTAACATCCCCTTGTACTGTTCTTTCGACATTTTGTATTGGTGATTCATTATCGATACTATCATCTATCAATACCCCCTCTAAGTTAAGCGCAGGCTCTTCCATTTCAACGATTCCCTGCTCTGCTTTAAGCCTTGCTACTTCCTCTTTTTTCCATTCGTCATCCTTGCTATCACCATAAAGCTCATCTACAGATGCCTCTATGCTCATGATTCCACCGGTCTTAGCCTTTGCCACTGTCTCAACCTGACTTTCAAAGCTTGGATTTGCATACTCTCCAAAGTTCACATCAACCTTTACTTCTTCCAGTGTAGCCTTGTTCAGTATGTTGTATGCATCAAAATGAGCCTGTATAACTCTTGGCAAAACCTTTTGTAAGGCTTTTACTATCGAGCCTCTTGTATAAAGAGTAGCCTTTTCTTTTTCTCTTTGTGCCTCCGCATTATCAAGCTTCTTAACATCAATACCTAAGGTACTCGGGCTTATAATACCCTGTAAGCAAAGGTCTAAAGCCGTTACGTATGAAGCTAAATAGCTGTCATGCGGTATTACCGGCTGTTCAGTAGTTATTCTGTTATCAGATTTTTCTGACATATTCGCTTCTGTGGCTATATATCTGTTATCAAAAGCGTTCGGCTTTATAAGTGCCCCCGTGTTTGGATCTCTTGGCAACAGTCCTTCCGGAATATATGTCTTTGCCCTGCCTGCTCTTAAAGCATCCATCCACTGACTCCAAGCTTCGTCAAATGCATCAAAGTTATCAAGCTTGCCGTCATCAAAGATTGAACCACCTCTATTCGGGTACTTCTTGCTTGAGTATATCTTTGCCGGAACTGCCAAAATAACTGTCTTATCAAAAACTAAATCAGTCAAATGCTTTGTCGCTTCAATAGTGGTAAGTGGTACTTCTTTATCTCCCAGATACAATCTGTAATTTATATATCCGTATCCATATATTTCATGCAGCGTATACGTTTTATAGCTCTCCTTGTAGGCGGTCTTAAAAATAACTTCTTTAACTCTGCCATATTGATACACATAATCTACATACAAACCTGATACCCACTCAGACATTGGATATTGACTGAACTTTGTATCAATAATTATCTTCCAAGCACCATCACCCATGTACAGCATTTCTCTAAGCGCAGTGTTTAGGTGCTCTGAGAATAGCTCTTCTTTATCAAATTCTTCCCAAAGACTTTTGTTTTTATCTAACTCAAAATCAAAGTCATTTAAGTCATTAAGAACTACATCAGTAAGTACTTTCACAATAAGTCCAGGTAATCCTGTATGTACTTTTCTTATCTCCTGCCCTGGAGTACTTTTTGATGCCCAGAACTTATACTTATCTGCTTGTTCAAGCAACTGTCCGTATAACTGTTCAAGTTCATTACTGTCGCCACGATACCAGATTTTGTTACGGATAGCGTTCGTTTCAAAATCTATGCTGTCTATTATTTTTATGTTGTAAGGATCTGCCGGCTGTATCTCTAACCAGCTCCTTATACTCTTTTTAATAGTCTCCATTATCCTCATCCGGTCTCTCTTTCTCTTCAAATCCTATAAGATGCTTGTATGGTATCCACGAATACTGACTTGCGTTTATTGTATGGTCATTTGCATCTTCCGGCTCGTCCTTATCCTCTTTCCAACTGTATGTGTCAATCTCTTTAAGATGTTCTGTACAGCCATCACATACCAGATACGAGCCTTGCTGTATCCATCCAAGCATAAGGTTTATACGGTCTATAATCTTCATGGCCTTATAGGCATTGTTGAATTTATATATTGATCCGTTCAGTCTCTTGTACTTATTAAGCTCTGTTATAGTCGCTTGGTCTGCACTGTCTATAAATACATCTCTTACCAAGCCCCATTTATCTTTATTCTCATCAAGAAAATCAATAAATTTTTTAACCGTATCAGACGGTGCCAAAGGCGTATCAAGGTTAGCGTTGTTGTATACTTTTTCAGTAAGAGTTATAACCTTACGGCACTTGGTAATCCCCTGAAATACCATAGCGATTGTATCAGGGCTTTTACTTGAGTATGCCGTATCCAGTGCGGCACTGAACTTTCTAAACTCATACTTCCTAGCCTCTGCAATGCTTATTACATGCTTTTTTCTGTCAAAATTCGGGAATATAAGACCCGTAGCTTTACCCCTCAAGCCTTGAATTTTGTTTTTATATAACTTGGTTCCTTCCGGAGCAGACTCTATCTTTTTAGCAATCTGCTCTTTAGTTAAGCTTAAGTTATCTCTGAACGAAAAAAACCAGTACTTCCATCCTTGTACCGGCTTTTCTTTTAACTCTTCCAATATTTCTTTAGGGACGTCCTGCTCATACTTCTTATAAGGCCTTGACCTGTTTACAAATTCTTTGTATACGGGTAAATCAGGATTATCTGGATTCAGCGTTGCCATCAGATAATCATTTCTTGTTGATATCTCTCTGACAAACTCAATGTTAGCCGTGTTAATCTCATCTATGTACACGCATCCAAACTGTGATCCAAGGACAAGCTCCCACTTATCTCTGTTATCATAGCCAAGAACATATATTATTTTACCCTCAAACTTTATATGCGGTATCTTGTTATCCTTATCTCCGTTACCACAATAAACAGCAGTATTATGTATGTCTAATATCCCATTATCCTGCTGTATGATGTTCTTCTCTGCAACTCCGGTAGTCTTGGCCGCTATGATATGCAGTTTCTTTTTGCTTGCACTGACCATTTTCATAAACTTTACGCCTGCACCGACTGTAGTTTTACCTGATGCCGTTGTACCTTCCAGGAAGTCTGCATTGACTCCCTTTGTTGAGTTTATGAAGTCGATATACTTATCAGAAAGTGGGAAGCTACTCTTCAAGACCCTCACCTCCCAGCTGATCCAGTATGTCGGATAGCTTCTTGCTAGGCTCATCTGTACTTAACTCAACCTTTTCCTTAAACAGCCCCATGCGCTTACCGAGTAATTCTGCAGCCTTAAGCCTTTCCCTCTCGTCAGGAGCTTTCTGCATAGGCTTTGCCCTGCTTATTCCTTCGCCTTGTCCTTCTATGACAACAACCTCTGAGTTACTTTCGCCTCTCATTACGGATGTAAGGTACTCAAGCACTTCTTGTTGATTCGCAACTTTTTTGTCAGATAACTCTTTTAATTTTTCGTCAATATAGTTTTTTACACTAGGATTTTCTAGGATTTTGCATCCGTCTGATTTTGCGTAATTCTCACTATACCCGGCTTTTATCAACGAGTTATATATATTCCCGCTGATGATATATTCATCAGCAAATCTTTGTTGTTTTAATGTTAATTTGATATATCATCAGCTCCTTTCTACATACAAAAAAGACAGCCACACTTGACTGTCTTAATCGAAAAATAGTTTAAGAGGTTCATTACAACGATTTATCCTCAAATTGAGAGCGGTAAAATGCCCACCCGCTCTCAAACCTTTAAAAGGAGGTCATATGAAAAAGTACTTGCTTTAAACTTTTCACGTATACACTATATCACATGTGAAATATCACTTTTATATTTTTTTATATACTTTTATCACTCTTTTCTCTATAAATTTTTTCAAATCCACGTAATGCCGCTTTATGCAAGCTGTGTACTGCTGCGAAAGAATAATTTGTTTGCTCAGCTACTTTCTCAAAAGTCATATCTGATACATAGTACATTATTAAAACAATCTTATGCCTTTCATCTTCGAGTTTTCCAATCAATCCTCTTGCTTCTCTTTTTAAATCAACAAGCTTGTCAACATCAGCATTAATTTCATCTTCTAACTCTTGAATTTTTATTACTACATTTTCAAATCCACCTCCACTGTTGCACTGTACCTTTTCTGATTGTGACACTGTAACCTTAGTAGCTAATGCTCTTATCCTCTCTCGTTCAAGCAACTTTGCATTTATCATGTTGTCTAATGTCTTTAGCTGTCTTAAATATTCTTTAGCCGTCATTATTTCAACTCCTTCTCCAGCGCCTCCAATATGTCAGCCACTCTCTTTTCACCTAGACCCTTTATACTTAAAAGAACCTTTTTTATTTCCGCTATATCTATCCCCGGCACAGAATTTACTCCGTCAGTGTAGCCGTTCCTGTATATCTCTTGTAGATACGCATTCATCTGATTGTGGTCCATCTTTCTTATGTTCTGATATTCTTTTCGATTTATCACAATATCTTTTTGTATCGCCATTTAGTCCTCCCATTTTTCACAGGCCATGTCATCATCTACATAATTATCATATAATTCGCTTTTTGAATAACTGCATACACCTATATGTGCAAACGGACCTTTGTACCATTTGCAATGTTTGCATATTTTATTTTCTCTCTTTTCCGCCTCAATCCTTCTCAGCTGTCTTTTCAGCTTCTTGTCGACTATAAGCGATACAGTCGTCTTGTCGCTTTCGTCATCAAGTAACTGCACAAGCATAATATGCACATCCGCAATCTCTTCTAGTACCGCCCTTGAGTGCTCTTCTTTGCCCTTAAGGATATCTTTTTGCAATGCAACTATAAGTTCTGCAAGTTCTTCGATTGTCTTAGACTTTTGATGCAGGATGCCGTAATGATTTAATATCCGCCTTGCCAAACCTTTAATCATTCTTCACCCCTCGTGGCTATCTCACCACCGCATGCAGCGTATCCAATCAGGTCTATCCAACTGTCAACGCTTTCAAATGCACTGCCTTGTAGCCTTGCAATTTTAAAAAGACACATCATCACAGCCACATCGTATGATGTCACATGTATTTTTCCAAGATACGCATTCCAAAGCGTTGCTATTCTTAGAAAATTATCCTCCGGCTCTCCGTACTGTAAATTCCTATCGGCACATACACACTTCTCTGCTTCTGCTAAAATTTCTTTTCTTGTCATTCGTTAATCACCGGCCTATATATTGCTGTTTTTCCATCTTTTGACTTTAAAATAACCATCCTGGGAAA
>ERZ1036435.352-NODE-352-length-23894-cov-11.292462_pt1 | contig 23894 bp, 10 predicted proteins | sample MGYA00514223_ERZ1036435 | MGnify/ENA primary metagenome ERZ1036435 (study PRJEB33795, sample SAMN09464927) | human gut metagenome | host: Homo sapiens | place: USA: Stanford, California | collected 2016-08 | study: EMG produced TPA metagenomics assembly of the... | reverse complement strand
AAGCTGCTCCAGTTTCTCAAATCGGTGACGGTCAAATCCAAGCTACCACCAAGACACAAGCTGCTCCAGTTTCTCAAATCGGCGATGGTCAAATCCAAGCCACTACCAAGACACAAGCTGCTCCAGTTTCTCAAATTGGTGACGGCCAAATCCAAGCTACTACCAAGACTAAGGCCACTGGTGTCTCTCAAATTGGTGATGGCCAAATCCAAGCTACCAAGACTGGCTCTACCACTCCATCTCAACCACCAATGAACAACTCCACCATTCCAGTTCCAAACAACAACGCTACTCTACCAGTTAACGCTAAGGACCCAGTTAGAGCTGAATCTTGTAAGGTTGACGGTACTCTAGAAATGAACTTGAAGGGTGGTATCTTGACCGATGGTAAGGGTAGAATCGGTTCCATTGTTGCTAACAGACAATTCCAATTCGATGGTCCACCACCACAAGCCGGTGCCATCTTTGCTGCTGGTTGGTCTTTGACCCCACAAGGTAACTTGGCTCTAGGTGACAACGATGTCTTCTACCAATGTTTATCCGGTAACTTCTACAACTTGTATGACCAACACATTGGTTCTCAATGTACTCCAGTGCATTTGTCCGCCATTGACTTGATTAAGTGTTAAATTTAGGATAAAAAAAGTTTCAAACCATTTTTTATTTTTACATTTACATGCATTTCGGTAAGTGAAGTCTGATTATCTTTATAGAGCTTCATTTATCAAAGCTTATTTTAATGACGGCATTGTACAATATTTCCAGTACTGGTTTATAGGATTTACACTTTCAAAATTTCGGATTAACGAGCTAGCATCATCTTCAAAGATGTTTGTGCAGCATTTTGTTCTTAGACACAACTGATGTCTCCATTTATCTTTTTTTTTTATTCATTTTTCTCTTTTTCTGTATTTAATTTATTTAATTTTAACTTATCATAAAAAAATATTTTATTAAGGTCTCAAATTAGTATCTCTATCATAGTACTTGTGTCTTATTCATCAACTTGTTCTTATCCTCCCACTACTTTGCTCGGATCAGAATTCTTTAAATTTTCTGCCTCATCGCATGAAAAAAGGACATGAGTAAAATTAAAGAAAATGCGATGAGCTCAAAAAGTAAATTATGTGCAATGCATAAGTGGCGAAAGATATAGACATAAAGCTCGGGCATTTACATTATCAACTAAGCCTATCATTTTGAATAAGACACAACCGTGAAGTGTTTCTTGGGTTGATTATTTATACCGATAACGGATATTTCACAACACTCTCTTAGCAACTGAAGCATCGCCCTCAGTGTGAGATCTGAGTGCCATAAAATTACAAGTCGCAAACTCACGATTTTGTCAATGTATTAACGAATAACTATCCAATTCAAATATATCTGAGGACTATCGAAATCAAAAAGAGGGAGATGTCTATAAACGATGTTAGAATTGATACAAGTACCTACTATTCCATTTTAGGTGTACCGACAAATGCATCCACCAACGAAATAAGGAAATCATACATGAAGTTGGCTAAAAAATTGCATCCTGATAAAACTAAATCAGAACATACAGCTGAGCTCTTTAAATTAGTAGTGGATGCACATTCCATTCTAAATAACGACCAACTGCGAGCAGAATATGACAAAAAGTTAATATTAGAAGGAAGATTTGAACTACATCAGCATGGGGCGAAACAGAAAAACAAGGATATAAGAAAAGGATATACCTTTAAAAGAAATAGTAAGCCTTATGAGCAACAACCATACGGTTTTGGTGTCCAAGTTCCCAAAGGTCCACATGAGGAATCTAATTATGAGGCCAATAGTAATCCGCATAACGAGAACTCTTCTAATAACGATACAAAGATGAAGTCTACGAATTTACATGATACGCTAAGCAAGGATTCAGAAGATAAGCATGGAACAGACGATGCTTCGGATATACAGCCACCAACTAAATCAAATGACATCGCAAATGAGGTTGGCTCCAAAAGAAAATCGAATTCAAAGGATATACATCAAGACCATAGCTCAAATATTGGTTTAAATCCTTTGAAGAAGAAGAAACTTGAAAAGAAGGCTGTACACGCAACAACTACAGAATCAAGAAGGTATATGAGAAAGAAAAGCGAGAAAAAGGCCACACCACCCATTCAGCCTCTGGCAGATTTACAAATAAATGACGACTGGGAGAAGCTAAGAGAGGTTTTACAAAGAATTGAAAAAGAGGACAGCCGTGGTGGTAAGGAATTTACTTTAGATATTGATGTTAACGAGCAAATGTACAATCTTTCTATGGAATCATCTGATGACGAGCACACAATCCCTACCAAAAAAAGAGCAAAAGTTGGATCAAATATACAAGGAAATAGTCGTTATTTTGCTCAAACTGCTGCTTATGATATGAATCAGATAAACGCAAACTTGGGTACTAGAAATACAGAAGATGACCGACAAGCATCTTCAAAGATAAGTATCACTGAGATAGATGACATTTTGGATCTCTTGAAGGAAAGAGTGCCAAGCCCGCCTAAATTAGGTCACCTAGGTGTTCAGCGAGATCAACAAAATAGAGCTTTAGAATACATCAAATACACTGATGAATTAAAGAAAAGGATATTATATGTACTATCTAATTCCTCTACTACAGAAGCAATGCAGCATTTCAACAGGCATACCCAATCTGTTCTAGCTCACAAAACCATGGAATTAAGGCTATGTGAAAAACTTACTGAAATTCAAAAGTGTCAGCAAGGTGTTATAGAGTATTTCTCACGTACAGCTTTAGGATAAGTGCATGTGTTTCTGATGTTAACATCAAATACTATGGGAAAAAGACAATTGTGATATTGAAATGGGAGCGAAGTCCCTTGCTTAAGAACATTTCGATTTTGCTTTTTTTCACAATGTTTATCAAACCAGGTTTTAATAGCGCTCAGTGGCAAGCTCATCATGGTGTCCCAAAAAATATACTGATGACGTAAGGCTACAGCTAGTAGTTGAGTGGGCAAAATAACAAGATACTCGAGGCGATTAAAATAACTACGGTGTAGGAAAGCAACTACTTCTTGAATAAAAAAAGATTAGGTAATTTGCTAGTACTAAGAAATTAGAGCAATAAGTTCATGTACCGATTACTTTTTTTTTGTATTTTTACCACTTTCAGGAATAAGTTTCATATTCAGTAATATACTATAGGCTTCTACTCATAGTAGCTTGGGATTTGGCCCCGTTACGGAAGTGTCTTCTAGTTAAACCCTCGCACTTCCTATTCGTAACATCAGGCAAAGGGTTTTCTGGGTAAAGCTTAAGATATAGGAGGACTAACCCAGTAGCCCAAAAGGGAGAATAACTACAGCCAGTATGCCTGGGGATTTGAGAAAAGCTCGCAGAATACTTTTCAAGCTATCCCACTTAACTGATACTCATTCTTTTCTTTTTATTTAGCAGAGTTTTTTTTTGTTTATTTTACAATGACGAAAAATATCGATACGTGAAGATTTTTTTTTTGTTATCACAGATTTGTTGGCAGGAAAGTGATAGCATTTGAGAGCTATTCGCATAAACAACACTGTCGGAATGCGCATGCTAAGGAATCTCAATGTTTTTTCTTTTTGTATCCTGACGTTATTGATAATTGACGCAGTGTAGCAGTTTTACTTTGAACCTGCCAGTTCTAGTTCTCTCCTCCGGTTTCTTCAATCTTTGAAAATTTTAATAACAGTTGAAAAATTGGCCATTGACAAAGTAAAAATTGTTTATCATCTGTGCACTGGGTTGCTTGTAATGTTTCATTTTATTGAGAATTATATTCAGACCCTGAAAACTCGATGCTGTCAAGGCTTTTGGATTTTAACTAAATCACAGATACTTGCATATATTTCATAAATGGAAAGAAGAAATGGATCATACATTGTAAAACTTATAATAAAAAGTTCTAAATACGTCGACTGCATTTAGCCGTATAGCCCCATACCCTTCTGCTCAGATATAAGCTGTTTGTTTTCATTTTTTGGCATAAGAGTTGTCTTTGTGTAAAGCATTGCTGTAAGTTTTCTTTTTATTTGGCCATATAAACACTTCGTTAACGGAAAATTGGTCTGGCGTTATAACATTGCTAACATAGCGTTTGTGTGGGTTTTCAGCAAGCATCTAATTATTGAAATAACTTGAAATTATTGGAGTAAATTGTCGCAATTATTATCACTCAAGATCTGTACCTACCTGTCTCTGCTTGACTTAAATCATCGGTTCAAATGGGAGAATCCAATACTGCAGCACCACCAAGCAGATCAAGATCTCTATCTGCATCTATAAAAGGCTTATTTGGGAAAAACTCTATATCAAGCAATGAAATCAATGGTAAGAAGGAGGCATTTGTACAATCTGGTACAAGAGAGGATCAGCGATATAATGAAGAACATCATTTAAAGAAAATAGACACGAAGGCCTCAGTTCCTAAAAAAGACACTCAATTGTCGCCATTATCAGCACCAGGTAGTTATTTGAAAAAGTCAACATCTATAGCGAGTTCCCTTCATTTGAATAGTGGAAAGCAGTCAGTTACTTCTAGTCGAGCACAATCCATTAGCTCGGATGGTAATGGGTTTTTATCACAAGAAAGCTTCATAAGTGAAGAGCATGAAGATGATATAGATGATACCACATACTATGATAAGTCAACGAGAGGTTTCACAAATCTCAGTAAGGAAGTTGAAAGTTACTCGATATCAAGAAAAAATAGCATTCAGCAATCAAGGAAGGCTAGCGTAGATGATAATGAAGTAGATAAGCGGAATGCTCATTTTCCTGATAGTGATACTACTATTGATAGTGTTTTGGGTGATAAAAATAAGAATCAGAAGGTAATGAATCAAATTAACAGTATGAGTAACATATCAAGGTCTGGCAGTGTCCCAGCAAATCCACCTATACTTTCTTCGAAAAGTAGAAGAGGAAGTAACGCTATGAGTATCAGATCACCTTCAGTGCGGTCTACCGCTTCGATTGTATCAGGAAATTCCAACTCTGAAGTGATTACTCCTAGTAGTAAACCAGCGACTCAAAATATATCGGAAGATGGCAATATCAAGAAGACCGATAATACACTGAAATGTGTTATTAATTCGAAACATTTTAAAGTGTACGAAAATGGCTTCCACGAACACCATTTGCCTGTTATTGATCTAGTTAAGGGTGATTCGACGGATTCTTTGAACTCTAGCACTGTATCCAAAGGAACAGAAGGAATAGAAATAAACAGGCAAAAGTCGTCTTTTTCTTTAACTGGGATATTTAAAAAGAAGAATGGTGACAAAATGAATGAACTACTAGATACAGAACCGTTTGGAAATGCATCTTCATTAATGCCAACAAAAGCTTTTTGTCCGCGTTATAAAACGAAGGATGGAAGTATGATTGAAGAGTCGCTTGAGCAGGAAACTACACATAAGAAAATACCTAAAATTGTCAACCCATACGCGGCAGTTGGTTCAGAAGAACTGAAATTAATTACAACCCTTTCTGATAAGATTAAAAAGGGCTTAAAAAACAAGGATGGGCAATCCAGAAGTGGGTCGCAATCAGGATCGGCCTCTAGTTCACTCCATACTAGCCCTGTGGCATCATCTACATCTTTATCCTCAAAATTTCATCACGCTTTGGTGACATGTTCAGAGAAGTATGGTGATCCCGTTGGAGTGATAGGTCATGGTACATATGGTGTTGTGCGAGTTTGTTCACGGCCTCTGCTAATTAGTGACAGCGCTCCATTTCCATCTTATTGTAATGATAAGAAGCTCTTTTTCGCCATAAAAGTGCTGAAGCCAAAGGATGATGAACAATTAGAAAAGTTCAGTACTAGAGTTACCTCAGAGTTTATAATTGGTCATTCTTTGAGTAGAAGACATAAAGCCCATGCACTGCAGAACAAGGTATGTCCAAGCAAAAGGCTCGCTCATAAAGCTCAAAGAAAGCTAGATTGGGAATGTCCAAATATATTGAGAGTGATCGATCTGATGGAGACAAATAATACATTTATAGAAGTTATGGAATTTTGTCCTGCTGGTGATCTTCATTCTTTGTTGGTTTCTAGATCACAATCTGGCAATGCTATTGGCTCTTTACATCCATTAGAAGCAGATTGTTTTATGAAGCAATTGCTCCGTGGTGTTCAATACATGCATGATCACGGTATTGCACATTGTGATCTGAAGCCTGAGAATTTATTGTTTCATCCGAATGGTCTTCTTAAGATATGTGATTTTGGAACCAGTTCAGTTTTTCAAACCGCTTGGGAAAAGCACGTCCATTTCCAAAATGGTGTCATTGGATCTGAACCGTACGTTGCACCAGAGGTATTTCAACTTGGAAAGGATTATGACCCCAGACTTATCGACTGTTGGAGTTGTGGTATAGTGTATTGTACAATGGTTTTTGGGCAATACCTCTGGAAAATTGCTATTGAGAATAAGGATTCTTTATACGCATCGTTCATATCCCAGATGAAAGATGAAAATCAGTTCTCACTATTTGAAGAGTTGAGGCATGTAAACGCTGATTTGAACAAACTCAGAAAAAATGTTCTTTATAATATGTTCCAGACCAATCCAGAAAAGCGTATAACTGTAGACAAGATACTGCATAGTTCATGGATGAAGCATACTCGCTGTTGTGTTTCGTACAACCATTCGGTGTAATTTTTATTTTATTTTGTCATACTTGTAATGACTACCTATTACTGCATTTTTCATTAGCATTATTACCTAAGATTGAGGGATAGGAGGCATTCGGTTTAGGATTTATAGATATTCAAAGCATTCCACACAAACGTCCCACTTATCTCTAGATTATAATTATTTTTTAATTTATATATATATATATATTCAAAAGCATCTAATTCTTTATTTCCAAAAGTACAACTTCAAGTCAAAATCCACAGATTAATTTCTTCAGTTTATTTTACATGTTTATTTAAGAGTTGGATAGTATTTATAGATAAAAGGGTTATGAAGTCTAGTATTCATTAGTAAAACAACGAATATATATGTTTTGCTTTGTTTTAGAAGTGGCATACCCCTCAAAGGTTTTGAATTAAATGAATATCTTTATTTTGCGTGCAAATGGGGGGAAATTCTTTTGCGATTAGTTCCATCTCCATTTTCAATAAATAGAATATATGATGCGTTCCAGAAAAGTTGATCGGTGAGCCTCAGGAAACTCAGTTGTTAACTCTTTCCAATTCTTCTCTACCAGCCTTGGTGTATAAGTACTCGTTGTAGTCTCTGCTGTTAATCCACCAGTAATAGTAAATACCTGCTGGGATCAAAACGTACAATGCTTGCGACTTTACTCTTCTAAAAGTGTTGAAGACAGCATTATGCATAGAGTGTGCTAGAGGCTTTTGAGCATATGGAGACACAGAGTATGAAGTAATACCCTTTTGCTTTGGGGAGCCAAGGTGACCCCACCATCCCATGTAAGCTTTAGCACCTGGAGGACTCATTGTAGTATATTATTGTTATGTATTAGTCTTTAGTTATTTGCTTTTCAAAATGGCCAAAAATAAAAAAGCTAGCTTTTGTTCCTAATATATACACGTTATAACCAAGGAACACAGAAAAAGGTTATTAGTGGGCGAAGCTTGTTATATACTATCCAGCTCGAGATGAGGAAGGGTGTTTTTCTCCTTCCTCTTGACACTATGAAGCAGATAGCTCTGCACTTCCCACATAGTTAGGAACTGTCCAAGAGCTCTGAAACGTTAAGTCCGATTCATGTTAGAGACTGTACTTCACTCATTGGTTTGGGACATTAAGAGTTTACTGCGAGTACGGGAAGAGCACTGACGAAACGGTCCTCTCACTGAGTAAAGAAACAGTACAGTTTCCCACTATACGGTTCAACATACACTGGGATGTGATTGGCTATAAATCACGTGAATCACTAATTGCATATAATTATTATTTGATACGTAAGTTGTCACATGTATAACGTACAGAAGTACTATATCACATGGTATTGTCGTGTCTTGGTATTTGGTTTTGCTTACGGTAATAATCTCATGAGCTTCATAAAAGCTGCGAAGTTTCAATGTTAGATTCGAGGAGCTCATAGCTCTAAAGGCAGGTTCGGTTATATGCTTGTGATTCCATAGGCCATCTGTACAGTATTGTTAGTTAAATCGGTAGTTTGCAGTGTGTATTTGCAAATTAATTTTGGCTGTTTTTTACATAGTTGCAGTCCCGGTAACTACTTGAGAAAGTTAAGGGAAACCACTATAATAGAAGATATAACATATTTTCATTGCAGAGTGGAGCCAGGTTAGCACTGACTATTTGATATCGAATTTTTGATGTCTCGTGTTGCTCAGCTTGATTCAGTGGTACTAGATCAGGAAGTGGACCATCTGATATGGAATATATTCCAGAAGGATTTCAAAGTATCAAAGTATGCTGAGGAGTGCCAATTTCTGCTACGGTGTCTGGTGTTTATATGCGGTTCAAAGAGTGTAGATGGAGTTAACACAACCACGTATGGATCTCGACTCAGTGGTGTTTATTATCTTTGCAGAAAGAGAACTCTGTTTGTCTCTAACATTCTGATAAATTACCTCTACAGGAAACTGTCAAACCTATATTTCTCTTCAAACAACATATCAGAACGGACATTGAGACTGTACAGATGGATTTCAACCCTGTATGGAGTCCTAGACCTTACAACTTTTCTAAGGTTCTTGTTGTCTGATGGAAACACAAAATATTTGTCTTTGACAAACAGACTATTGGGGATTGTAACTTCTGTGGATATGCTATCACCATCTAGTTTTTATCAGGACACTGTATATGCAGGACTAGAGTACCAAAATAGGCAATTACTATGGAACGCACTTTTGGAAGTGTTTAACTCTACACTAATGAACTCGAACAAGTACTTATGGGACACGAGAAAGAAAAGAGATAAGCCTGCAAATGAAACTACCTGCCCGGAATGTAATGGATTCCCTGTTAACCCATATCGCTCTTCTTGTTGCAGGGCCAACTATTGCTATATATGTGGAATGAAGGCTCTGGCAAGGGAACACTGTACAAATTGCGGCAATACCAAACCAGCAATGCAACAAGTATACTAAGTTTTTATTATGACCTCACGACTCTTGTAATGGCATCTCTTTTTTTTAGATATTTATACGTTTCTATATTCAATCTTAAATAATATTCAGTTAAATCACTAAATACCTAATGAGTACCTCGCAATCAGCACCTTCTCTTTGGGCGAACGAGCAAGTCCAAAAGTAGGCCTATATTAATTAGAGGTGATAAGCAGACTAATTCTCATATCGGCTTTCAATAACTACTATCTAATCAAATAATCCATTTAACACATTTTATTTCTTCAAGGAATACTAGAAGAATTGGCTATGGAGATGAGCACAGTGAAAAGTGCCATATTGTAATTAACTACAAGAAGACATTGAGGTTAGCATAAAAGAACTATCCAGACGGGCAAACGTTGAAGACTGTCTAGGATACAGAATTTACACTTTATGATGAATAGGTTTCTTCAGAGCTCCCGACTACGTTTTGCCATATATAACCCATCTAAGGTACGATCCATTACAACATTGAGTTTTAATGACTTGAAAGATCCAAAAGTTTTTAGTAAATCTGAAATCAAGAACATACAAAGTTATTGGGTGGATCAAGGCAAACCCTATGCAGAAAGGAGCAGTTCACTTCTCGTCAACTGCAGCGTTTCAGAGTTGTCGAAGTATTTGTCCAGGTTTAGTCATCGTTCATTTTTAGTGAGAGAGCTTTATCGAAGAGAGCTAATATATAACTCACAAGAGAACCCAGAAATTTGTCAAGAACTTATCAGAAATATCACCAAAAACAGCCCTGTCAAATTAGAAACATGTAATGATATTTTAGCATTCATTGTACAAGATTCTATTCGGACAAATGATGTGATTATGGCAGTTAGGTTATTTTTGTTATTTCATAAATTGAATCCAAGTAAAGCAGTAGATGGTTCAATTATACAGGTACTGTTCTCCGCATTAGCTGTGAAAGAGCCTGATGACGATTCTAAAAGCATTAGGGTTTGCATGAATATTTTAAACGATTTGAATAACTGTGACATTGATTTCAAATTGAAAACCGGCACAGTGGTTAGATTGATAGATAAAGTATTAAATCTTAAAGACAATATTTTAGGAAAGGCATTCGCCGAAAAGTTTATAGAATCGAATTTCTTCCGGTCTTTAAGTAATGATGGTAAACTGGAGGTATTATATTGTATGATCGAAAACGGGCATAATAAAAAAAATGATTCACAGGTGGTAATTAATTGGTTCCGCGCAAAGAAATATTGTGACCAGTTTTCCTCGCTAAAAGTGGATATAATACACATGTTGCTGAAGTTAGCAAACAAGGAGAATGGCTATTCATATATCGGTAATGACATAATTGAGAATCTGGAACCACGATATTATTGTAACTCTCGATTGCTGTTACCGGAGATAATAAAGTTGGTAACCCGAACAGCTGATTTAAAGAAAATACAAACATTGCTGAATATAATTGAGCAAAATATGTCTGCATCTAATTACAACACCGTTTGGTTATCAAAAGATAATCTTTGCGCGTTATTGAAGATGTACTTGGATTTTGGGGATTCACAAGGTGTAGATAATACATTGAAACACATAAGTGATACATATGGTAGGATTGATGCAATAAATCATGAGGTTCTAATTTCACACTTATTGGAAGAAGGAGGTCTTTCTAAAGTAAAGAAAGCTATCTCTCTTTTGTTTTCTTTAGAAGGAGATAGTTTCCTGATATGTGCACCAAAGCTATTGAGCTATCTGTTACAGACTGAGCAGCTAGCACATGAAGCGGTGGTGCCAAACAGGCATTTGTTGGTTAATGAGATTGTAGAAAAAGCAGAAATATATGATCGGGAATATAGAACTAACTTTTGGGACCATCTGGTAGAGCTTTATTTTATAAAACTCCTCGAGAGTGGTCATTCTGGAAATGGAGATATTAGAAAATCTTTGCTGCTTGCTAAACTTATCTTCATCAATTCTGTCAATAGTAAGACCAGTCCAACGTATAACCCTTTTTCAGAGACCAGCCCAGATATGCTTGTTGTTCGATTGAAACAAGGAAACATGGTAGAAGTTTTGAAACGCATTGCACAGGTTTCATTCCGTACCGGAAATGAAGATATACTTCAATGGTCATGCGCGCAGCTTTTTGGAGAGGGTTTTACAACATCCGAGGTAATCGTCGACATTGTTTCCTCTAAAATTGAAAATGGCATATCTAACACTCCAAAAACTTATGAGCAGTTCTGGAACATGATAGACAACGAAATGCAAGCGCCAAGGCTATATGAGATTTTAAAGTAATTGTATTCTTTAATCTCAACTGAGAGTTATGTTAATAAATGCTGATTAGTATATAATATATTCTGGTTCTTTATACATATATATATATTTAATAACGAATACATTTAGATTTTGACTGTTTTAGTATTTACAAGATGAGTTCATGTTTCAACGTGTTAATATTTTATTTAACTTTAGGAGCTGGTGGTAACATCTTGTTTTTGTTATTTGCAAATTTGCTAAAATCTCTCACCACTATCTGGCAGTTCACCTCTTCACAAAGTTTCTTCCTTTGCTTTTCTGGAACATTTTTTAAGAATTCTAAGCCTGTGCTACGCTCGAGAGCATTCACAGGTACTTCGAAGTCAGTTAGCTTCGTTTCATTAGGAATTCTGTCATTAGGTAAAACGAAAGCAGCAACAGCTATGTTATTTGTAGAATTGTTGGTCTTAGGCTTCTCAGCAACTATCAGTTTAAAGAAATGTGTTGGAACGGCAACATTCGGAGGATTTCCAATTACTTCATAAGTTACTTTATGTTTCTTCTCTATCGGGTCCCATTTGGGTAAGTACAAGGGACCTGTAACAACCCTCACACTGTCATACTTTTTAGTTAAGCCCCTGCAAAAGTATTCTAAATGTGCCCAGTAATCTCTATTAAAGCCCTCACCGACTTGTGGACTGATATTTGTTAAATAGAATGTGCTATCCATTGCTTCTTGTGAGAATTTCATGTCAGCCGCAGGCACTTGATGTCCCCTATCATAACCAGATCTGAAATAATCAGCCAACTTGCTTCTAAATATTTCAGGAATGGCTTCATCCTCAACAAAATAGGAATTCTTTCTGTCACCTTCTCTTTGTGACAGGGATTCGGGAGTCATATGCTCTACAACCCAATATGGGTTTCTAGTTTGACGATTGTAACAGCTGACAAATGCGCCTCTATTCTCTAAGTCATGAACTGGACCTGGAAATCCATACTTGAAAAACCCACTAGCATTGATCTTTGTTTTGGGATCAATCACAATGCCAGATTTTACACCTGTGCTAGGTAGATTTGTTCTCTTGTTTTCTCTATTCAACACCAAATACGTAATACCTGAACCAAGGGCAAGCCCTGAAACACCAAGAGTAATATGCCTTGCAAGCATTTTACAATTGCTTTAAACTTATTAGTTGAGAATTATAGCAGCGTTAACTCACTCCAGTAATCATGACTTTTAATGCACCTCTGTCCAACGCATTTTCGAAAGCTCATCGCCTTTTCAACTATTTTTTGGAATTTTTGATCTAGTTTTTCACTTTTCAGATTTTCGGTAATTGGCTGATTATCAGCACAGTAATTCATGACATGATAATAAACTAGTCCGAGGTATCTATAAATTGTAAAGGTATTTAAAGTAAGTTATTGGATAAATACTCGGAGTTTGTTGTCATTCCGTCGTCCCATTTACCGAGCAAAACTCTTGAGATTAACAGTATGGTCATTGGCAGGTTGTTTGATATCTGTCTTTAATCCAGCCATAGTATCCAACGCTGCTTTTTGATCGTCATTTAAGGATGCAATTATTTCTTTCACTATAGTAGGCTCTAGACTTACAATTCTGTTCAATTCACGAATTGCTATATCCTTGTGGTTGGGGAAACTTTTAGCATGTGCAATGATGAAAAGTATTGCTATTGACACACTTTTCGAAAAGCTAGTCTTTTCATCTTTAGAAATTGTTGTTGCAAAGTATACCACAAGACTTATTATAATATTTGCAGACACAGAGTTAATACTTCCCTTAACCACATCATTATACATCAAAGGTAATAACTTTCTTGTTAGATACGAGCAAGCGGGAAGACTATTGCTTTGTTTGAGAATGCTTCTGATAGCATGAGCAGTTAAATCAATGCTATTTTCATCCTTTAGGCCAACTATCAAGTGGTCAGCAATTGTATCTAAGGTACTCTCGGCGATGGAATTGTAACCATTTGTTATCATTAATAAATACGTAGCCATTGATGATTCTGATGTAATAGAGTTTACCAACTGTTCTTCAAGAGAAAAATAAAATATGTCTAGCATTTTTTGTTCATTCGACTTAACAAGGTCTGTTATAATTGACTTTAAAAGAGGTAGTATCACTGGCACCAATGCTTCATTTGAATCTGAAAGAAATATACGTCCAATAACGAATAACAGGCATGCATATAAGTCGAGCTTGAATATTGCATCAAATGAAGGAATGTTCTGTTCTAAAACTTTAAACGTTTTTCTTAGCAGGTTTACTTCCATGCTGTTCAACTCTTTTCCCGAATTAGTAGTTTCTGATACTGTATGTTGAACAAATGGTAGGAGGTCTTTTATAATTAGCATAATAAGCCTTAAAAGCTCATACATTTTATCAATCCCACTTAGAAACAGTTCATGAGTATCATTAATTGAGATGTACTTTTTCATTAGACTATCTAAAATCTCAATTAGAAAAGTTTTCTCTTGAAGACTGCCTGTAGTTACTAACCTACTCAAGATATCTGTAATCTCAGTATTCAGGTCCTCTTCAAAAATAAAATCTAAAGGTAGAGGGCATTTCAATATACAACTCAATACTCTTAAAACATCTAACTTGACTAAGGAGTTGTCGATGTTTCTTACGATTTCTTCAAAGCATTGAATTACCAGGATATATGTGAATCCTTCGAGTTCATTTTCATCCAAAGACTTTAAAACTACGGATAGATCATGCTCCATTACACAGCTAATTCCTTGAATAAAGTTCAACCAAACAGAGTCATATAATTGTTTTTTATTAACAGATCCAGATTGTGACATCGTTTCTTTTGTAACTTGCTTTTTTTCCTCTTCATATTTAATCATGATATACTCTCTCAATGAAACAATCCAAAGAGGGACAAGAATAGGCCAATATTCCTTTGAGAATGATATTAGTTCCTTATCTTCGTTTACGTAAGCAGTTTGAACAATGTCAGCCCATGCGTTGAGTATACCCAACTCAATTTTTCTTTTGGCTTTTTGAGTTTGCACCTCAATACCCATCACTTTCATATTGGTTGTAGAGTCCGAGAAAAACGACAGTCCAGATACCAACAGTTTAGAAACTCTGGGGAGGTTGCCTAGTGGGATTACATCAGAAGTTATCAAGTCACCAGCAACTTCAATGGCAAGTCTAATAACCTCTGGTGAACTACCCCAATTAAATGATGGCATTATTGCACTTGTAATCTGTGCCTCTTGAATTCCCAATACATAGTCATTTGTATCTGCGTCTTTAATGTATGCATATCTTGTTAATAATAACTTGATGATATTAAGACCTCCTAATCTCATTTCTTCATTGGAAATAGATGATAGTTGATGAGCTAACTTGATCAAAGTTGGTATTTGTTCTCGGATATTTTCCTGTATAGAATCTGAGCTGAAGCCTTCATGACAAACTTGTAATATCATTCTCGTTAGCACTTTCCTAAAACGCCAATGAATATGATCGTTGGTAACTTCTTTTCCACTAGTTTCATTTACCTCATTTGCGAATCCTTCACTGTATTCCTTATTGGATTTATAATTCTCGCTATCCTTATCTAATTTCTGTGCTCTTTTGGCAATGTTAGAATCCTCAAATAGCCTGTCGGCGGAAGTGTTAAATATCTTAACTAGCTTTGCCAGCCAGTTCGGAATCTCCGACATGGTATTCAGCAGATATTCCTCGAAATATGATATGACTATTTTATTCGATGGGAATAAATTGAGGATACGCCAGGTAACAACTTCAAGCTTCTCGGGAAGCAAGCTGCGCTTCTGTAACCTAATCAATTGTGTAACAATTTCCAGAACTTTCAAGCAAGCTGTGGTACTAGCAGAACTAGGGAATACTTCGTTATTAATAGTTAGAGCTGAATTGAATACATTTGATCCAATACCAATGGAAATATTGTTGTCCAATATATCTGTAATTATTTTAATAAACAAATTATCTTTTAGAAGACCAACAACTTTGAATGTCGATATATTTTCGTAAATTTTTAGCGCCATATATTGTGATACAATATCATTCGAAAGCAATAAGGAGACAGATAATTCTTTAAATATTTCACTTTCGATTTCATTTAAGAATGATAAATTTGGTCCAAGTATCTCAGTGATGGTGCAAGTAATTTCACCCACTAAATGATGGCTGTTGTATTCACTAAAGTAATTGGCATTTATTATTGAAGAACCAAAAATCCCATATTTATCTGTTAGGAGAATCTCATCCAGCAACTCTAAAATAGTACCAGTTTCTGACGTGTCTAGCTGATAGTGTTTTTCTAGGAATATATTTAAAGCCTTAAGTGACCAATAATGAACAACTGGATGAGGGTCTTTGATTAAAGTTTTTATAACGTCAAGTATAGTAGAAAAAAAGGATGCTTGTAGAGTGTACTTGTATATATTTGCCAGCGACAATATCTCAAACGTTCTTAAGTAAGGTTCATCTGTTTCCGCTATTTGGTTTATAATCTTAGCCGTTTGATCATTTAATAAGGCTTTCGCATCTTCCTCATTAACACCTCGGCACATCGCCGCAATAATTAGGCCAACACAGTTAGCTTTCTTAGTTGCAATATAGCTATCATTAAAAAACTCTATTTTCCTAATAGACTCCAAAAGTAGCTGGCCAACATCATTGTCTAATGTAAGATTGCTGTTATGAATGTGTGTTAGAGTATCATGTAATGTTGTACATACATTTGCAGATACAGCTACACTTCTCATTGGAACAGTCATTTTTGAAAACATGGAAAGGTTTAATGATTCAATAACAGAGTATTGGATTTTTCTATTCAAATACGGAAAGACTGTTGCAAATAACTCCATTGAAGAGTCGATCAGAGATGTTGTGACCCTTACAACATCGTGGTCCAAAGGAGGTAAGTTCTTGTACAGCATCGAAAGTGAATCAAATAAAATTGTTGGAGATACAGCTCTTTTCACTTCAAACTCGTATGGCTGAAACCAATGTTTGATGTCAGTATATTTTAATTCTGACATTGGATACTCTATTGATTCTTTACCATTTTGATCATCAAATATCTTGCTTGATAGCCCATATGCAAAAGGATCACTCTGTCTTAGTAATGAAGATACACTGTAATCAACTACAGGATCTTTATCATCATCCTTACTATCAGATTTTTTTCCACCAATTTTCTTGACAGAATTTAGTATGGATGTTGTTTTCATGGTGTATAAGTTCACATCTGAGAAGTTTCTTAGGATCAGTATTAATAACGAGCTGTTAAAATCAGATTTAATAAACTTTCTTAGACAAAGATAAACTTGAAGTATCCTATGTTCATTTTGAATCAAAGCGTTATCAATATTTTTTGATTTAGTTGAAACTGAATGATTGAAGTTGGAGCATTTTGTTAGGAGATATGAAACTTGATTTGCGAGATCTTCATCAATTTTGCAATTATTCAAAAATGAAATCAGGCAAGCCATAGCATGGTTCCTTATCTCTAGGTTTTTGTATAACTCGTCCTCAGAATTATAGGAAAATGTATGAGTTAGCAAGACTTTCCAGAATAACTGCAACTGAGGTTTTTGCATGTTAATGTATTGTTCATCGGGGTAATTCATTAGACCGGTCATTAGTATCCAGCAAATAAGCCCTTTAAAATAAACATCCCCATTGGTAGTGGTAGTGTGATTTTTTATATACGATGTTGCAAATACTGTAATGCGCATTATTAGTTCGTAAGGAACGAAATCACTATCACATATCTTTATAAGGTTTGCAATCATATAAGCAAGACCATGATTAACTGAAAAATCAAAATTTTCAGTGTTTTCAAAGTTTTTGGTCAATGCTGTCAATCCCTTCTCGATTACATCACTGATGAAACTAGGAAATTGTTTTAAAAAAGTAACAAACGTCTCAGTTGAGAATATTCTCAGGGCAAATATGTTACTTACCACAAGCTCTTCTAAGGCATCTTTCATTTTGAGTGCAAGAGATTTGTCGGTTGCAAAGGTCGAAGAGAGATCTTCTAACAATAACGTCAAAAGATTTAACTGAACCATTGTGGCCCATTGATTTTCGACTGATTGCGATAGAGACTTAATAACTTCTTCAGTGCCTCCTTCAGAATCATCGGTTTTAATAGCTACAATATTGAGTAGCATTTGGCATTTGCTAGATTCGCCAATTCTGGGCAGAAATATTCTATGCATATATGTGAAATATCTCATATACCTCGATAATGAGTCTAGATGCTTCTTTTTTATATTATAATCAAGGAAAATTGTAGACAAATGTTTAACGATTTTTAGATAGTTTGTCCCCCTCAAATAGCTGTGGTTCACGTTGTTATTCAGACTAATGAAATGAATTAGGGACTCAAAACAACCAGACTTTATATCCCTGGATTTTGATTCACAAAATAATTGCACATAAAAGTCTAGCGCATCCTCTAAAGATATTAATTGTTTTGAAAAATGTAAAGAAAACAAGATATCAGCAATTGTTCTCGCAAATACGATTCTTGTTTTATCATTAGAAAAAGCATAAATTCCCATGATACTTACACATAATTTTGAATGGATATGCTCTAATAAGTCATTTTTATGTTCTTTAATGTAAGTATCAGAAGTGTAATGATAGGACCAGATGTCTAATAGAGAAGCTATAAACTCGATTGGATACTCTTGATTATCGGTCGCCATAGACTCAAATATAGATTTCGAGAACTTAGATATTTTTGCGTAAATCTGTGGGTCTACATCTCTTTCATTTGCAAACCGTACTACACGGTTTATTAATTGCATTAGCGTTGTCATATAAGTCGCATGTCTGTATTTCGATTTCTCAATGTTCTTTTTTAAGCATTTTAAAGCGGTGGTCATAATTATAGGTGCCAATGTGGATAAATCCTTCGGATATGTTTCATTCATCTGGATCAAAATTGTTGAGGCAATGTCTTTTGCGATACTGTGAGTTGATGATTTGCTACTCGATAGCTTCTTCTTTTTCTTTTTGTCAGAATCATCTTCAGTACTACAAACTATCTCGTCATTCAATATTTTAGTCAGTAACTCCGCCATATCAAAAATAGCTCCTCCTTCTTCATCTTGCAGTAATTTGAGAAGTAGTGTGCATAGGTATGACAGCTTTAAAATAACCAAGTGAGAGTTTTGATTTTCTTCTGACTCTAAGCTAGTTGAGTATTTGATATATTCGGTAATTTCATTCTTCTTTATTTTAATTGTTTCCATATCCTCTGTAGATATAATCTTCGACTCATCATCTAAGGTCGCAGCATACTCGATACAATCAATTGTCCACTTCATCAAGGTGGAATTGAGATCATTGCTTGCTCTAATAAGTTCCAATAGACTTTGAGCTGCCATTTTATCTCGATATATTTTAATATGTAACTAATTTTTAGGCAGCAGTTGGAGAGGTACGTTATATGTATGCCCTTATTTTGAGCGTAGGTTGAAAGCCCTAATATTTAGAACCGGTTTATCTTGACGTTGTTGGAGTTACAGTTAGAACAAATGCAGAAAAAGTTCTCAACTTATCGTAGAATTCTTATTGTCTGGTACTTTCTAGGTTCTACCTTCTAAAATAAAAGCATTCAATGGATTTTTTAGTTTATGGCTTCATACTGTTACATTGACGATATTTGTGATATATGGTTTGGTTCAGTGGTTTACGTGATCAATGACGGAAATACTGTACATCCTCATTTGAAGTTACAATTTATGTTGAACACGTATTTATTCATGAAACTGCCTTAAGATGACGTTCCAAATCAACTATGAGGATACATCTTCAAATTTCAGAGCTTTAATTTTTGATCGATCTTATATGGAGGCCATATTCGGAAGAAGTTGTTCATATTACAATTCAATGCGAGAGAAAAGCGTGGACCGAAGTCATGATGATAGTAAGTAATACTGTCAATTAAAGTCAAGTAGGCATATATAAACTACTGATTAATAAATATGGTTTTTGATTTTTGAATTAATTAAATAGTTGGAAAAAGCAATAAAATAAAAACTAACAAAACTAACAAACAATGATTGCAAATGGCGGTGTAATGGAAGGGGGGGGAAAACAAATAAAACAACATGTTTCTATACTTCGTGACAATGCGTTTTGTTTCAGTTAAAATAAAAAATTAATAAACGATGAAATGGAAAAACAAAAAAGGTCTAAATTTTAATATTAGAACCTTTTAACAAAAAATTGTAACCGCGAGTGTACAATAGATAAAGTGTGTAAAAAAATGTAATAAATCATAACTTTATAAGTTGTTCGTAACATTGGGTATTTCTCTCAGAAATGCCCTTGGGACACTCGTGATAGTTCATGGCTTTCGTCTTTTCTGAGTAAAGTATTAAGAACTAATAGAGAAAAAATGAATAAATAAAAAAATGAATAAAAATCTGACTGTTTTCATGAATATGCGATATTTTCTTTGAATTTGATAGTGGAGGGAATATAATTTGTTTCTAGGAATATCTTAAAAGTTCTTGCCTTTTGGACATTTTCTTGATCATTTCTGTCTGCAAAAGAAAAGGCGATCTGGTCAATTATTGAATTCAATTCATTCATATTGAAAGGATAAGTAATGCCTTCGTTTAAATATAAAATTCTTACCTTATCATCCAGATAAAAGGATTCGACAATGTTGTTGAATAGTGCATCAATGGCAAATGGATCAATTGCGCTCCAAATGCTAACCAACTGGTGAATTTGACGATTTGACAAAATCGGCAATTTTAAATAAGCCTTGAACCTCAATAAACTTTGTAGTTTAGTTCTAAAAACTTCTTGAATGCTACCATCTATATTTCCAAAAAAGGAAACTGCATCATCCAAATTATTGAACATTTGAGACAAAAGCTCATTTTTTACACTTGGAAGATTGATTTCACTGCTTTGTAGCTTACCAGAGCTTCTAACCATATCAAACACAGATAGAATTCCAGCAAATGAGTTCTGAGTAGATAAAATATTAGCTAACTGTAAGGTATTCTCAGGTGCGTTATGCATAGCTACATCGCACTCAAAACTCTTTAAGAAATTTGCAAAACTGAAGAGGTCCATTGTCTTATGGGGAGTGCGCAAATTGCTAGAGCGAACCACTTCGATCGCACTATCAATTTGACCGTTGTTGATCAAATATTCGACTTGTAGATCAAGGCCAGTAGATCCCAAGGCATCTCTGTATTTATCGAAAAGTGCCAAAAATGATCCATAATCGCCAGTCCTTATAAATGACTTCAAGAGAACGTTCAAATCCAAAACAGGACATGATTTATTATACTCAATAATTTCTTGGTAACATTTTTCTTTAAACAATTGACCATATATGTATTTGATAGTTTCTTTACGTTCTGCTTGAACTGCAATGCCTCTAAATTTTTCAGGGAAGTTGATTCTATTAACAACTACTTCAATATTACCACAATTTTTAATGAAGTTCACCATTGATGAGTCTCTCATATTTGGTAGGATATATTTGATGGATTTCTCGTCAGTCAATAATAAGTTGGTTAATTCGGTTGAGGTTGCGTGGAATGCAAGGATGTTGGAGATGTATTTGCATTCATCTACTTCATCAATTGGTAATTGCTTTAAGATCTGTCTGCAAATATGTAGATCAGACATGTTATTTGATAATAAAGTCTTGTAAGTATCATAATCGAAACAATAGCCATCGTCCAATAGCTTTTTGTACTCTTTGATTCCTGTCGATGGAGATATTCTAATCATTGACCCTAAGGATAGTGGGTAGGACTTGTCCCAATCACCAGGATGAGAGAAGTAGTTGATTAGGTTTTCAGGAGCATCAATTAATCTTAGTGCTTCGCATGTCGTTTCACTGATATGGTTGGGATCAAAATTCAAATTCATATAGTTTGTACATAAAGTTTGAAACTTTTCGATAACTCTCAACTTAAGTTGGGATAAGTGTTCATTATGCTCTACCAAAGGGAAAGTTTCGAAGTCAAGAAGTCTTGTAACTAAAATGGCGTGCAACTGTATTAGCTTGGCATAGTTAGAGTGAGTTTTTGGACAATTCCAAGAGTTTTCAAATATAGATAAAAAGCCTTGGAAATTAATTTTATTAGAGTCAACCAAGTGAAAGTTGCGGCAGGATTCTGTGAACAGATCCATTTCTGTGATCGCACTCTTCAAGCTTTGAGAAGCAAAATTATCTGCAATCGCATTAAAGAACATGAACACATCTTCAGGTTTCTCCGATTTTAGTAGTAGCTCACCTTGGTTTTGGATTAAACGTAATAGATAATCTTCTGGGCATTTAACTTCTTTCAAGTAAGCAAAAATGAATGGGTAAATACCTGTTTCAAAAGTAAATCCCTTAACAATGGCCTCTTCCAGAAGTTTTAATACAATTTGGGTGTCTTTTAATTGCAGAGCAAAATCCATCAATGAGTTTAATACGGATTCTAGGCCCATAGGGTACAATAAGTATTCTGATAAGTTTTCCCTATTTTCCTTGAACACTCTCCTCATTGGGAACATATATTCGTAGACCTTCTTTGTTAGACCCCAGTCTTGAAAGCAATTAGCCAGCAGAGTCAAATAAAACTCATAAGAAAATTCTGGGACCCAGGACAATCTGTTGAATTTTGACCATAAAATGTGGGCTTTGTTGCAGTCGATCTTACTGACTGAAATTATAAAGGTGGACAACATAGTAGAGATATTTTCAGCTGAACCATTTTCGGCTCTAATCTTAGAAATGAATGTTTCCAAGAACTTGGAAGCCAAGTTCAGTTCACCACATTCGACTAAGCCGGAAACAAACATTGAGTATACTTTGTATTGATCTTCACGGATTGACATGTCAGTTGGGTCGTCAATCAACAACTGCCTGTAGTCTTCGTATAGTTTCTTGATCGAGTCCAAATCGTTATTCAGGCGTGCGTAAGATAAACACGAAATGTAATAAAAGGAGTCCTTCTTGTAGTTTGGTAATATATTGATGTACTGTTGCAAAGCGGATAATTGAATGAAGGATGGGTACAAGTTTGTCGATAGCAAACAGTAGTTTATGACGTCGTTAGATAGGTTCATGTCCTTTGCAGCCATTATTGTCTGTAGCAGTTCACTACCGATCTTGTAGAAGTCGATACCGTTTCCATTTTTGTTCTTGAAGGCCACTATAGAGCTCTTGAATAACGTCTCTAGCACTATGTTGTAAATCTCCAAATTTGGCTTAATTCTATTAGTGATGATGTCCTGGTAGCAACTCAATAGCTCGAAGACCTTGTTATCTATATCAAGATCGTCCATTTCTCTGCGTGCCAAAGAGATCAGCACTTTTGTGAGGACTTCGCGGTCCTGGATGGCGATGCCGTTGCGCTTCAGGGACTTATAGAGGGCGTTTATGATGTTGTAATTGCCCTTTACGAAGTGTTTGTTGATCTGGTCTATGTGTGTGCTCAGGTAAGTCTGTGGGTTCAAATCATCGTCGGTGTCCTTCTCCCAGTTGTATTCCTTCTCCAGCTCCAGCAGGTCTGCGGTTTGCAGTGCCTCCGCTGGTGTGAAGTGGGCCGCTGAGGCGCGGCTCTCGATGTTAGTGGCATTGCTAATGAATCTCTTCTGCACGAACTGAGTCTTGCTGTTGTCGTTCCTCTTGCACAGACCCACCATGCGCTTGTTCTTGCTCTTGTGCTTGCGCCCGCCGAGAGTGAGGTCTGTGCCGTCGCCGGTGGCCACATTAGCCGTCACGGCGCTCGCAGCGTTCACAGCGTTGGAGTCGTCGTGGTCGTGGTGCAGCGCCAGCACACACTCGAGGTTGTTGAAGTTGTTGTTCGCGACCACCGCGGGGTGCAGCGCAGTGGACGCACCGACTTCCTCCGGCACCACATGGTGCAGCACCTGCCTGTTCCGCATCTGCTGGTAGTAGTAGTACCCGTTGTCGAAGAAACTCGTCGACGACTGCGCAGCAGTCGCCGTCGAGTGGTGGTAGCCCTTGGCGTACAACTTGTACTTGAACGACTTGAACGCCATTGCTCTGTTATAAAGCTTGTGCTTGTGCTTGTGCTTGTGCTAATGCTAATGCTAATGCTTGTGCTCGTGCTTGTGGGTTTTGGCGGCTACGAGAAGTTGGGAGATCTGTGATTCGCAAGGCCTTATATACCCGGGGTGGGAGTCCCTGTCAAGGAAAAAAATTTTCCCGCCCTAGTACCTGCCGCAGGCGGGAGCAAAACACCACACAAAAGGTACAGCGTTCCCCTACGTCAATCCCGGGGCAAAGAAACCCTCCACTAACAAACCCCCGCACAGAACAAAAGACTGTGTCAAAGAGTACAGTGCCGAGACGAGTTACGACTGCACTTAGAAACCCCCGCGCGCGCAAAAAGCGTTTTGACTTCATCCCGACTACTCGGCGACCCGACTGCCCCCCTGGCGACTAAGAAATCGAGAAAGAAAAGACGCTGAATAAACACTGCGGGGGGGGGAGCCGGAAGG
>ERZ1036435.350-NODE-350-length-24028-cov-12.132065_pt1 | contig 24028 bp, 16 predicted proteins | sample MGYA00514223_ERZ1036435 | MGnify/ENA primary metagenome ERZ1036435 (study PRJEB33795, sample SAMN09464927) | human gut metagenome | host: Homo sapiens | place: USA: Stanford, California | collected 2016-08 | study: EMG produced TPA metagenomics assembly of the... | reverse complement strand
AACCCATAATCTTCTGATTAGAAGTCAGACGCGTTGCCATTACGCCACGCGAGCTATTAATTTCTTAAGTTACGATAAAAGTTCTTTCCTCTATATCCCTAGAAAGTATCTCACGTGATCATAAAGTCTACTGTAGTGCGGTCTTGCTCTTTTGTAATTATAGTAGAAAGTCTGTCTACTAGGTGGAAATAGAGTGACTAAAATAAAATAAATGCTATTGGAAAACATGATTAGTATACATATTAGATAGTTTCTAGTGTAGGAGAAGACAAGTTCCGTGGATGAAAAATAATGCATGGATTTATTTTTGAAAAGCCAATTCACAGCCATATATAGAATATACCTCATTAATGGATAAATGATTATGAATCGATCGCATATATTCAGTGTCGTATGCCAGCTCTCAGGCAGTGATGACCTTTCAGTTCGGGAAAAATTGTTACAAGTATCATTTTAAATTTGTATTATAGATTCAATCTATTCATCGTCATCAGCAGCAGCCTTAACCATATCCAAAAATTTCTCCTTTGAAACTTCTGTAATTAACTGTTTCTTTTCCTTTCTATTCTTGATATCAGTGAAGCCCTCAGACACTTCCTTCTCAGTTTTCACTTGAGTGGATAAGATGGCATTGAATAATTTAACAGCACCCTTTTGGGCAATCTTTCTCAATCTAGTTTCTTTCTCTATGATTTTTCTGATCTCTTCACCAGATTTGTTCTCATCTGACACCGTTGGTATAACTTCCTTCTTTCTCGTCTTGTTCAAAAGTTTCTTCTTCTCTGCCAGCAGTGCTTTCTTTGCCTTAAGTTCTAATTTCTGTGATTCATTCTGCTTTAATACACTCTTATTCCTAGACATGATAGGATCCTTTCTGTCATATGCCTTCAAATGTGAGCCCAATATAGCATTCAACGCCTGCGAAAACCCAGCGGAACCGTCATCATGCTTGTTCATCTTGGCCTTCTTCTTCCTTGGAAAGTCTTCATCTTCCTCTTCATCTCCCTCCTCTTCATCACCATCTTCATCTTCGTTGTCCTCGCCTTGAGACTCTTCGCTACCACTAGCATCTACATCAGAACTAGACGCTTCAGCTCCACTGTAGTCTTCAGCAGACGAATTGGTCTCCTCCTCCTTCTTGGTCTTGTGTTTCAACGTTGTCATCTCTGATATATGTATCGCTATACCCTTCTATTCAAATAAAGAAAGAAAAAGCCGACGATAGTCTTATAATTTGTAACTATCTATACCTTTCAGCTTATGCTCATCGCATGGCCATCGCTAAATTTGAAAATTTTGGGTGTCGCGGACTACGTAGCGACACGAATCCGGTGTGAAACAAATAAGAAACGAAAGTTGATCTGGACTATTCTGGCGTCTACATATTTAAAAGTACTTCCAACTGAGTCAAACCTGGGTGTTTATATTTCAAGTTATATTCTGATCCCAGGAAATCTGCTTTTCGGAGAAAGTTGCTATTTTTAATTGCATAAGAGGAAGCCATTGACTGGGAAGTGCATTTTTTACAGATGGATGAGCCTGCTACACCGGCGAAGCAGACTGGTATTGGAGGTGCTGGGCAAAAGAGGCGGTATACTACGACACCACCGCGGGAAATACGGCAGTATCAAAGTAGGAGTTCGTTTGGGGTGAATAGTAGTGGCAATGTTGATGGTAAATCGATCAGATCTCGGACGCACTTGACGTCATTTTACAAGGAGAATGTTATGGAGCTTAATGAACTGCAGGATAAGCTATTTCAGAAGAAAGGCGTCCTGGATGGGTTGAAAGATGAATATGAGGACTTAAAATCGCGATACACTGCTCTTGACCTCAAATGGGAACAGAAAAAGGAGGAGAGGAAACTGAAGGCCCAGAAATTAGAGTTAAAAGAGAAAGAACTTAAGAAGATCAAAGATGATTTTGCGAATAAGAAAACCTTCTTGGAAGAAAGTCATAAGCTCAAGCTTGAACAGTTGACGGCGAATAAAAATGCCGAATTGAATAAAATGAACGATGAGTACAGATCGAAATTGGAAGCGCTAAAATATGAAAAGATCAAAAAGTTCGAGAATGAGAAAAATGAGCTGATTGAAAAGATAGAAGAAATAAGGAATAAAATGATAACGAATGACGTAGCTTTGCAGCAAAGAATGAAAGATATTGAAGCAGATCATTTAGAAGAGAAAGAGAAATGGTTAAAAGACTATCAAAAGGAATGGAGAGAAGTTACTGAAAAAAATCAAGAGAGCATAAGGAAGACCAAGGAATTGAAATCCGAAATTGAAACCGTACTTACTCCACGGATAGATACACAGAACAAAAGACTGGAAGAGTTAAAAAGTGAAATTAAGAAACTGGATGATACTTTACAGAACAAGAATGAACAGGTAGGTGAAATTAGAAAAAATATTGATCTAGAAAGAGAAAAGAAGGACAAGCTACTAGCTGAAAAAGAAGAAATACTAGCCTATATTGAAAAATCGAAAAAGGAGGTAGAAGAAATTAAGAAAATTCTAGTGAAAGAAGAATCGCTAAGAAGAGCTTTACATAATGAGTTGCAAGAACTGAGAGGTAATATACGTGTATACTGTAGAATTCGACCCCCTCTACCTCATGAAGATGATAATATTGAACATATTAAAGTACAACCTTTTGATGATGATAACGGAGATCAGGGAATGACTATAAATAGAGGAAACAGTCAGGTAATTCCATTTAAGTTTGATAAGATATTTGACCAGCAGGAAACAAATGATGAAATATTCAAAGAGGTTGGACAGCTTATTCAGAGTTCATTGGATGGCTATAATGTCTGCATTTTTGCTTATGGTCAAACGGGCTCTGGTAAAACATATACAATGTTAAATCCAGGTGATGGTATTGTGCCGGCCACAATTAACCATATATTTTCCTGGATTGACAAGTTGGCTGCAAGAGGTTGGAGTTATAAAGTTAGCTGTGAGTTCATTGAGATTTATAATGAGAACATTGTCGACCTGCTAAGAAGTGGCGCACCTTCTCAGGAAAATAATGATAGGAATGCAGATAGCAAACATGAAATTAGGCATGACCAAGAATTAAAAACCACATATATTACCAACATAACCACATGTGTCTTAGACTCACGGGATACAGTAGATAAGGTACTGAAGAGGGCAAACAAACTAAGATCCACCGCAAGTACTGCAGCAAACGAGCATTCTTCTCGTTCTCATAGTATCTTTATAATTCATTTGGAGGGTAAGAATGAAGGCACAGGAGAAAAATCACAGGGTATCTTAAATTTGGTTGATCTAGCAGGTTCAGAGAGACTAAATAGTTCTATGGTAGTTGGTGAGAGACTAAGAGAAACGCAGAGTATAAATAAGTCATTAAGCTGTCTAGGTGATGTCATACATGCATTGAATAGCCCAGATGGACAGAAGAGGCATATTCCGTTTAGAAATTCCAAGCTGACATACCTCTTACAATATTCCTTGATAGGCTCTTCCAAGACTTTAATGTTTGTTAACATCTCACCAGCAGCATTACATCTTAACGAAACTATAAACTCGTTGCGTTTTGCATCAAAAGTCAATAATACCAAGATGATAACTAGGAATTAGTTACGATGTCGTTAAACTATAGAATATAATCTTTTAATGATGTACCTGGTCATATAGTTATATACATGGTATTTGTCCTCGAAATATATATTAATGTTGAAAACTTTTCTTTGAATTATAGAGTGAGGATGGTTGGAGTTAATGATCTTTTGTATTTTCATTGTTCTTCAAATGTGTTTGCAGCCTTTTGATTGCCCAATTTTTACCTATTATTTTAACGTCAGGATCAGACTCCCCCTCTGAGCAATTAAACTTTTTCCACCAGGAAACTGACTTAAATCTTGGGTCTTCTTCTGGAAAGTGGCACTCATCGTGTCTAATCTTTGCTACGTGTTCCCTTAATTCAGCAGCCAATCTACTTCTCAGATCCTCAGCCTCTTCACCATATTTCAATTCATCTGGCATTTCATCAGGGTTATTACAGTCTTTGTATTTTTCCACCAATACTTGCCATTCCTTCCTGTATCTAAAGATTATCTCATCACTGATCTCTTCACCAATAGTGACTTTAATCTTACTACCATAGTTTCTCGGCATGAGCTGTCTCATCATTCCTTTGGCCTCTTCTGAAGCAATCTTTTCAAACCCTGTAGAGAAAATTGGAACAATAATAGGTGGAACAGTTGATTCGAGAATAGTCCGTGCTACACCCCATCTGAAGTACCTCATAGAGTTGGAATGAGGAGGTTGTAACTGCAGGACAAAACCTTCAGGATAAATGTGAACCCAAGGAGGACTCTTTTGGCGAACAGGAGGTTTATAGTTTGGATCTTTGTCCTTTAATAGGGTCTCATCAGTGCTAAAGAGCCTCACCGTAGCGTCTATCGAGTCCTGAAACGGACCGGCTCCAAACCTCCTAGTAGATAATGTCTTACCAAGCGAAAAGAAATACGAAAGTGCAGCATTCTGAAAGCAGATATTCTCCGCACCTAAACACCATCTAAACCTATCGACACTGGAGTAAAACCTTATAGGGAAAGTTGCCCAGACGAAAGGATCGTCAACCATCGACATGTGGTTCATAATCGTAAGAACACCCCTATTCTCGGCCTTTGACCGCTTCATGGCATTCTCTAACCGCTCAAAATTGAACACTTTGAAGTTGTACAATGTGGATAGAATCATCCGAGAGACCCCGTATGTGAACAGACAGGTACCATAGGAGAGTATTCTCCATATAATGCTCCGTCGAGGGTACTCCCGAAGCATGTCATCCCCATTCTTCAGCACATTATAAAAGGACATCACAGCAGGAGTTATTTGTCCTCACCACTTCTACTTTTATTGCTGACCCTGAAGAGCTAATTATCGATTGATTTACGGTACCCTTTTTATACTTTAATTTAGTTGAAATCACTTAATTTTCCATTTTTTTTCCAAAATTTAAAGGCTTCCTCGAGGCCTCTTGAAGATAATAGTGAATAACAAAGGATGGGGTTGCTTAAGCTCTACTTTATTATCACAAAGGTCGCAGTAGAGGCATAATGGAAAAGTTTAGTAATTGGAGGGACAAAGGTACGGGGATTGCTCCTTTCTTACCGCCACCTGTTCCAGCATCATCGAAGGTTTCTGTTGTGCTCAATGTTGCATGGTACAGTGTGAAGATGGTGCTGCTGTTACCCATCATGGCGTTGGTGATGGTTACCGGGGACAAATTTTGGCATAGGTTCATATATAGGGTGTTGTATGGGCTTCGGGAGGAGATTGTCGTTGTTGGGGTGAAGAAAAGAGAAGTTGTACCTTGGAAGCACTACCCATTGCGTAACAATGTCTATGTTTGTAACTCTTCTAGTCCCTGGGATGTGTTACTGCTGGGTCTGATTGCTGAGGGGCCAGCGATGTTTTTAGTCCCCAATGCTGGGACGCTTTACAGGATGAATGCCGACCAGTATTACTCTTATGCGCTAGCGGGGTCTTTGGATGCGAAGTTGTTTGGTAAGGAAATCACTAGTTTCAATGATTGTAAAGGTTACGTTTGTTTCATGTTTTTGGAAGGTACCTGTTCCAATGGTAAGAGCGTGTTACCATTTGAGATTACCTCAAAGCAATTGGGTGAATTTCTTTACGGAAAGGATGAGAATGATGTCCCTGTTAAGGAGCGTATAAATATTTTCACGGTGCAACTGAGATTAAACAGCTCTATTGTGACACCTCTAGCTATCGGAAGACGTGAGTTCTTTTTACGTAGTATCATTAAAGGTGTGAAGGCCAAGATCAAGATATCACATGAGCCATATTCCGCCAAAAATTTAGACTCCATACGAGCCAAGTTGATGGATGACGATAAGTATAAGCTTGTATCTAAGTCTCTAGGAATTGAAGCTAAAAGAAAGTTTGTCTCCGAGTTTAACAAGAAACACAAACTTTGAAAGCACTTCTTCTTCGTATATATATAGGATAACTGTCTCAAAACAACAAATGAAATAGAAATAATAGAATCGCATGAGCTAGAGCATTGCATTATTTGATTAGAGAAAAAATCTGTACAACAAATAACATACCAAGTGCAATTTATCCATCGATCATAGCCATTGCTCATCGGTTGCCATAACTGCAAATTAATCACGAGAGAACACGCGTAGGACTGGGAAAAAAGCTCATCGAGAAGTGAAAGAAAATTCGACATGCAGCAATGACAGATGACATAAACATGATATATGCATCAGTTGCTATTTTATGGAAGTGTCTCTACTGATCAATAAGTCCCAAGCCCTGTTACACTCTTAGTGCTACCAAAGAGACTTGCTTTTCAATATCTTATATATGCTAGCTCGCCGAGGAGTGCAATATGTGTGGGATTCAGGAATAGCCGTCTCATCGACGGCGTTCCTGGTGGTTGCAAGTGCACTGGTGTTCTTTATGGTTCCTGGTATAGGGTTTCTTTACTCAGGACTTGCTCGTCGGAAATCAGCGCTTTCGTTGCTATGGGTAACGCTTATGGCGTCATTGGTTGGTATGCTGCAATGGTACTTTTGGGGTTACTCACTGGCGTTATCCAGAACAGCCACGAACAATAAATTTATAGGGAACTTGGATTCCTTTGGATTTCGAAACGTATATGGGTTGAATGCAGTGTGGACTGAGAATTTGGAAGTTGCATATGCTTCTTTTCAGATGATGTTTTTATGTGTGACTCTTTCACTGGTAGCAGGTTCTACTGCTGGAAGAGGCAGATTTTTCCCACATATGGTGTATTTATTTCTGTTTGCCACTCTAGTGTACTGTCCTATTGTATACTGGATATGGGCTCCTGGTGGATGGGCTAATAAATGGGGTGTGTTAGATTGGGCTGGTGGAGGGCCAGTTGAAATAGTGAGTGCCATTAGTGGATTCGTCTATTCTTATTTCCTCGGTTGCAGAAATGAGAGATTTCTGGTTAACTTTAGGGCTCATAATGTTTCGTACGTTACTCTTGGGACGACTGTATTATGGTTCGGATGGTTGTTATTCAATGCAGCTTCTGCGCTTTCTCCCAACTTAAGATCAGTGTATGCTTTCCTCAATACAAACATTAGTGCTGTTACTGGTGGTATGACATGGTGTATTTTAGATTACAGACTAGAAAAAAAATGGTCTACCGTAGGTCTATGCTCAGGTATCATTTGTGGATTAGTCGCTGCCACACCAAGCTCAGGGTGTATAACTCTTTATGGGTCATTAATTCAAGGAATTGTAGCTGGGATATGTTGTAATTTTGCAACAAAGATCAAACATTTTTTCCAGGTTGATGATGCCATGGATTTATTAGCTGAGCACGGTGTTGCTGGAATGATTGGTTTACTATTTAATGGATTTTTTGCTGCAGACTGGGTTATTGGGATGGATGGACACACAACACATGGCGGTGGCTGGATCACCCAAAACTATAAACAAATGTATAAGCAGATAGCATATATTGGAGCTGTTACCGGTTATTGCGCTGCTGTTTCGGCACTACTCTGCTTTATTATTGACAAAATACCAGGTTTACAATTAAGAGTATCAGCCGATGGTGAAGAGAAAGGTACGGATGATGATCAGATTGGAGAATTTGCCTACGATTTTGTTGAAATTCGAAGAGAGTTTGATATATGGGGCAAGGAGGAAGATAAAGATGAAGATGAGCAATCCACTGATGAATGATCCATCAAAATTTGAGATGAATAGCTATGACTTATAGACAAAAATTTATGAATTAACTTATAGATCTATTTTATAAACTTTTATGACAATAAAAACCTTATTGTGGTTGAACTACTAAGCTCTGAATACTATTATTTAATGCATATATCTACCCATTTTATTCCGGACTCACCAACCACACTATTGATTATAATCACGTGAAATATTATGTTCTCTATGTAATCAGACTTGTAACTTTCATATTTCAATAAAAAAACGACTTCGTGGCCAAGCTGGTTAAGGCGTGCGACTGTTAATCGCAAGATCGTGAGTTCAATCCTCACCGAGGTCGATAATTTTTTGGTTTCAAAATTTTTTTATTACAATTGACACTTATTCATTCTCGTTTATTTATCTATATTAATATTATTATCGCTATCATGTTTAGTAGTAAGGAAGGTTTTAAAGAAAACTGAGTATCTTTTATATGGTAGTTTTTAGCATTCGATTTAAAAAACTATTAAAAATTTAGAATCGACGATAATTTATTGTTTTGGTGGAGATGACCAGTATACACTTCGTAAATCTTGTATGAATAAAATAAACAACAAAAAGCTCAGAATGATAAATGATGCTTTAGTCTTCCTTATATTATTACGTATAAGTTAAACATGAATGCCAGTGTTTATATATATATATATGTAATTATGCCTTTGATTTTAACACAGCAGAATAAATACCATTTCTAGCGCCTGGTACTCTCGTGACCCATCTACCTAAACGATGCTCTTTGGCCACACTTGCCAAAATACGGAAGTCTTCCTTACCGTGCTTACCAGCCTCTACATAATGAATTTTGGTTACTACGCCATGACAGTTTGAAAGTTCTTTTACCAACTCGAACTCTCTCAAATTCTCATTTATCTTCCAGACCTTTAATGAACCATTCCACGAACCTGAGACGAATAGGTTGGAGTACGGTATAGCGTAAATCGAAGTAATCCAGTATGGTTTTACTAACTTTCTATCTTGCACTTGTCTTTCTCTGAGCTCTTTAGAGGATTCTCCAGATATTTCATCAACTTCTGGCGCAGGAAGTAATCCATGTGCTGACCTCTCTATAAAGACTGGTTTCTTCTTTGCCAATGACCACAAGCTTATACTACCATTATCTGATCCTGTGACAAAATGGGAGTCATCAATCATGCTGACCACCTCTATGCTGCCTTCTCCAAAGAATAATGGAGCTTCTGATTCTTGCGGATATTCTAGGTCACCATTTTCTTTCTCTGTAGCGTTAGTTTTCAGCCATTTCTTCAACAACCTGTCAGGATCTTCACCTCCTCTAAAGGTAAGACGTGTTTCATCAGGTATCTTCCAAAGCATTGCAGTTCTATCACGGGAACCTACGGTAACACATCTCTCCATACTTAACGCAGAAATATCTGCTACTATATCGTGATGACCATAAAGTGTTTCAAGTTGTGCAAATTGACTGATCGAGTAGGTTCTTATCTTGTAGTCTGCACATGCAACGTATAACTGATCAGAATTCCTTCTAAAAGTCAAAGAAAGAATCTGACCTTTTCGATCCTTGGTTGGTATCACCTTGATAGGCGCTAAAGATTCAGTACTCCACACAATCAACTTTCTGTCTCTGCCACCAGTTACAACAACATCTCCCTTGGGTGATGCTGCCACAGTAAGAATTTCATCGTAATGACCTTCACTGGTATTTTCATATTCAAATTTGGTCTCTGGAATGAATTGCTTACCTCCTTTGGTAGATCTAATTTTCTTTGGTCTACTGTTGAAGTTTGTAATATCGTATTTTGTTAAAGTCATATCCTTACTGACAACATAGCAGAACAGTTTGTTCTTACTTTGCTTTCCGAAGCTGCTAGCATCAAACTTGTTAAATTGAGGTTGGTAACAACTCAAACTAGTTGGGTTATTTTCTCCTACTCTTGTGAATGTTGTCTTTACATTATCAAAATCTAGTCTGTCTGAAATAAATCTGTAAACACGACCTTGCTGTTCAGCAACATCTTCTTTTAACCTTGAGCTAATGATCTCCCTATCCAAATCCCCGGCATCAAAATTGTTATAATTGTCAATATGGCGGCTTTCTTCATCAAGCTCACCAGCTTCATCTGCATTTACAATCTCATTAGCTTCAGTTTTTAGATTCTCTAGATATTGTTTGGCTAGTCTTCTTCTTTTGTCTGCTGGGTTTTCACCTTCAAACTCCTCCTCTGAATCAATCTCTTCATCTTCATCAACCTCGTTGGCAGCCTCTTCTTCACTAGAAGATATATCCGTTATATTCTCATCGGTCACTGTAGGAGTGGCACTCTCCTGTCTCTTTCTCTTCCTGTTCTCTCTGATTCCAGACATTAAATCTCCTTATAACTTATGTTGTTCCTGTATGTTAGTTCTTCAAAAATTTCCCAATTTTTCAATGGCAATTCAGGTCAATAGTAATACCTGATAATGCAGCAATTATATCTTCTGGCAACTATATCAGCAGACTGTTAATACTCACTACACGCCATGGTTTAAGCTGTGATTATTGAAGCTCATCGATTTTTTTTTCAAAATTTTTCAGAATTCTCGATGAGGTGCTTTTGTACGAGGCTCTTCATATAGAAATTGATCAAATCAAAATAGTCTTATAGTAGAGTTGCGATGCTATATCTTTGAATTTTGGGATATATATAATTGTTTTTAATAATACACTACATGTTGTCCATCTGCTGGTTAAAACGTGCCTCTCTTATGTCGTTAATCTTCTGTACTAATGAGAGCATCTCTGCTCTCTCTGAGACTTTAACTGCTGCGGTAAGCGCTTTATCTTGCTTCAATTCTTGAGCAATAGATAGCGCACGTTCAGGGTTTTGGTCAGAACATGCAATTGCAAAGAGACGTAGCAGTGATTTATCGTGCATACCAATCAACGATGCGATAATCCTATTTTCATTACCGAATAGCTCACCATCATTGTCGATTGTATCCTGTAAGAGGCCAGAGAGAATCTTTGAACGCAGAAATTCTTCCTCTGCAGCCAAGTTTTGTGGGATCGTTACCTCAGTTTCTTCATCCTTATCTTCGTCTTCATCACTATCAAGTCCAGCTTCGGCACGCTCCTTCTTTTCCTTATTGTGTTCTTTTAGTAGTTGAGACTTCACGAGCACTGGGATTTGCACTTCCATCTCCGATGGCAAAGGCAGTGGGAACTCAGGCCATATACGCTTACCCTTCACCAAAATACAGTTCAGCGTGTCATAGTTCAAACTTAATGGCCATACGTGCACATCAGTGTGGTCTTTACCACCAGACATTTTCCAAAGCTCAAAATTACTGTCCAATACTGGAATCCATCTACTTTGAGCACCAGATCTCCATTTAGAGAGTACAAGAAGCACATCATCAATACCAAATATACAAGGGTCCCCATAACTTGAGAAAAACAAACTTTTTATTCCCAGTGGATTACTAGAAAGGAAGTCTGGTTCTACTCTACCTGCATATGCTTGAGGCATCGTAATCGGAAGCGGACATTCCCTTTGGAAGTATTTAGAAGTGTCCGTATGTACCTCAAATAATGAATAAGAAAGACCATGCAATGGTGAGAAATGGACGGTAAAGACTTTATAATCTTGTGCTGTAAGGGCCACAATAGGTGTCATTTTCTCTAATGCAACAGGAACACCAAAACTATTAAATATTCTGAAATAGCCAAAGGAAGTGCCAATATATACCATTTTAGGCGTTGCTGCAATTGTGGTAATCCGTTCTCCATCTAATAATGGTATTACTTTCGTCCAATTAGAATGTAATGAGTTATGTGGTCTATAATTAATTTGACCCATACGTGATTGTGCTAGTAATGTTCCATTCTCATTTAGGAAACAAACATCGTAGCCAAATAAATCCTCAAAATGATATTCCCTAAATCTGCCTACATCAAAAAAGGAGACAGTTACACTGTTTTGGTCCCCATTTTTCACAGTAGAAACATAGCCAATTTCATTCATCGTCAAATATCTTCTATCTCCGCTAGCAAATGGAGTTGCACCAGCAGAAAAGGGTTTATACTTGAATGGTTTTGGCGCATATCGACTCCTACTACTATTGTAATTGTGAAATGTATTTACAGATGTATCTTCGAATTTCCGGTATTTCTTCTCCGATACATAACCAGCTCCGTCATCATCATCTATAAAATCGTCCTCGTCATCAAAATGGTATTTCCTTTTACCTTCATTGATATCGTCCTCTTGGGTAAACAAATTTTCGTCATCGATTTCTTCGCCGTTATCATCTTCTGCTTCTCCATCCACTAAGTTTGAGCCCTTTGCCTCATCGTCTGAGTTACCGTCATCCTCCACAAACAGGTTTTTCTCTCCACCTGCCGAAGTTAGTGGTTCTTCGACTTTGCTGTCGATCACAGGAAGGAGAGATTTTATAGTTATAATACTTCCATTCCAGGTTCCAAGTATCAAATCGAATTGACCAGATGACTCCTGTATCTTCCAGACTAAATGGGTGATATCCTGTTTTATCTTCCTAGCGAGTTTAACCTCTCCTCTTTTCCAATCCCAAACTGTTAGCTGACCATCAAGATCTATCGCAGCCATATAATTACCATTCTTTGTATCGAATTGAAGGTCGCAGAAGAGTTTGCCTTTCGCAGTAGGGGACAACGTCTTTTGAAGTTTGTAATCCTTGATATCGAATATACTAACGCCCCCTTCCTTCGTTGGCAAGGCAAAGAACAGACCATTTGGATGCCATGCAACTTTAGTACAGATTCTATTATTGTCACAGAAAGTGGGATCTTTTATCTTGTCATCTTCTAAAGTATCTGCTTCAACATCGGTATCTTCTTTATCGCTACCCAAGACATCTGTCAGTAAAGCATCGTCCCCGGAGTCCACATAACTGTGTTTTGGAATATAATCCTTTAGTTCATGCACCTTATTTGGTACTGCTGAGGAAACTGAGAAAAACTGTACTTTCCCGTTGATGAAGGAAACCGCCAGTATATTAGATTGCTTACTATAGGAAAGGCTGGACACTTGTTCCTCTGTCTTAAGAGTGTTCCTATCTCCACCCTCGAGGTCTATTAAAGTCAATTGCAAGTCGTCACCTCCAAAGACAGCATACTTGTCAGAGTGGATAATCTGACAGTCTCTCAATGGCAACACAGACCTCGTCAGTAACTTCCCCGTAGAGCCTTCATCGCGAGCATCGTAAAGGTATGCATCTCCGGTTACCGACGTAACCAACAGCTTAGAGTCGTCCTTTGAGCCAAAGCAGACGGACGTCAAGTCCTTCACAACTTCCAAAACCCGAGGCTCATCCTGTACTCTCTCCGTATTCAGAATCTTGACTATCCCAATTTTGCTACCAACACACAGGTGCACATTGTCCTGCGCTAACGCTAGCGTGGTCCTTCCACCAGAATCAAATACTGACTTGTCCACTACTGACATCTCGAACGTATCGCTATGCTTCCTTCTCGTTGCTTCAAAGCCAATGCCTATCCTAGCTATCCAACAGAACTCTATCCCAGTCCTATATAGCACATGCAATGCAACCAAGAAGTACATACCTCCAGTCCCACAGCAACTGTGACTTGCAGCTTTCTCGAAGACATCGAGACGCCAAAATTCACTGAGCAGGAAAAAACTCGCTGTTCACGCGTTTCGATCACGTGAGCACACATATACAAGGCATCAGACAGCAACAACTAGTATAAGCTGTGTGGTGCAGCAAGGCAGGCGAGCATCAGCTGGTACATGGCTGTTCAGCGGTGGTGCTCCCATTGTCATTTATGTGCATTGGGAATTTCTGTGTACATTCTGTAGTGCAGCAGATATCGGAACATCCGAGGCGGAAGGTGGATCATTTTAAGAACCCGTCTATGCCCCCGTAGAGCAGACTATCTAGAGTATCTCTGTCTTTCTTGGTCATCTCTGTAGTCACATCCATACCCCGTATGTACTTCGCCATTTGCGGAGGGATGTCGGACGGGTGTGTGGCCAGTTGCGTCACTATGGGTACTGTGGTGCTCGGATTTGACTTCAAGTGGGACTTCAAGTGGGACTTAAGCAGCGGAGCAATGTAGTGTTTGCGGTAGTAGCCTGTCTCGAGTGTCTCCTTCATCCGCATGTACTGGATGTGATCTGTGAACCTGAACAGGGTGCCCTTGGGTGTCTCGCCAGCGGCAAGATCCCTGGCGATGCTGTGCAGATCAGCGTCCTGTGGTCCGCCGGTGACATCCACGCCACTTATCCTGGGAATGACTTCTGATAACACCTCGTTCTCACCCGGTAACACAGCCTGCAACGTAGCGTGGTCGTGGCGAGAGAACGGTGCCCACACGGACCGCTGCACACTCATGTACTCCACGCCACATACCCGCTGCAACTCCCTGTATATGCACTCGAACACAGCGAACTCGCGACAACTCCTGAGGTGGAACGCAACGATCATCTTAAATACGCACAGGCTCAACGTCTAACTAGCTGTGATTGCTATAGTTGCTGCGATGTTAGAAGTTAAATGTTAGATGTTAGAAGTTAGAAGTTAGAAGTTTAGATTATTTTTTTGATTTTTCACTCTTAAATATTTACAAAAGGGCAGTTATAAGTTATATATAGGCGACACATTTGTCGAGAGTATGGGTCCTGAGCTCATTTCCATTGTCTCTTGACGAAGTTCCAGACCATAGGGGAGACCCATAGCAAAGCAGCGACGCAAGTAGCGTTCACCAGAGTCTGCTGGGTTCTTTGCTGGTGCAGCTTCTTCTCCTCTTCGCTCTCGCCTTGTCCCATGTTAAACATATCCATCTTGTCCTAGTCTCAGTGCTTCTGCTAATGTTTGTATTCTAGCTATCTCTTGTTAAGTTGTTCTTTGCTCTTATACTTGTCCTGCTTCCTTTTAAATTTTATCGTCGCAACAAACAAAATTTTTCACTTTGGGACTATAAGAGCAGACTTGGCTGGGAAAGCAGGACGTATAAGCATTGGTGGGGGAGACAAGGGCAAGGTGAGCAATGTCTGATAGCGAAGTTAAGGATGTGCCTGTGGCACCTGTAGAGGAAGTGGAAGCACCTGTGGAGGCGCCCGTGGAGGCGCCCGTGGAGGCGCCCGTGGAGCCCTCTGTGGAGCCTGCTGTGGAAGCACCTGTGGAGTCTACTGTGGAGGCAGGGGAGCCGGCACCTGAAAGGACCAGGAAGCACATAGAGAGCGATGATGACGATGAGGAAGTGCAGGCTCCAGTGGAGGAGCAGGTTACTATTGACAGCAGTGAAGATCCCAAGAGCCAGCGTCAGATACTGGAGGACAGGCTGGACAGGCTGCTGAAGAAGACTTCTGGAAGGAGACAGCGGGCTGATGAGCACGATCTGGAGCAATACCTGGACGAGAAGATTCTGAGGTTGAAGGACGAGATGAATATAGCTGCGCAGATGGACATTGAGACGCTGAACAAGAGGATAGAGGAAGGTGAGAACAAGAGCCAGGACAAGAAGCCCCTGGTCGCCATCCAGAAGGTGAAGCTTCTTCCAAAAGTCATGAGCATACTGTCTAAGGCTAACTTGGCAGACACTATTTTGGATAACAACCTTTTGCAGAGTGTGAGGATATGGCTGGAACCACTTCCAGATGGATCTCTGCCATCGTTTGAGATCCAGAAGTCTCTATTTGCCGCATTGGATGACTTGCCTATTAAGACGGAGCACTTAAAGGAGAGTGGTCTTGGTAGAGTGGTTATTTTCTATACCAAGTCCAAGCGTGTAGAGCCTCAGCTTGCTAGACTAGCTGAGAAGTTGATCGCCGAGTGGACAAGACCAATCATCGGAGCCTCCGATAACTATAGAGATAAGAGAATCATGCAATTAGAGTTTGACTCAGAGAAGCTGAAGAGGAAATCTGCGCTGGACTCTGCGAAGAGAAAGAAGAACAAAGTGTCAAAACCTTCCAGCTCCGCATCGAAAGGTTCGTCTGCGCAAACGCTTTACGAACAAGCTGCTGCAAGAAGGAACAGAGCTGCAGCACCTGCACAGACCACTACAGATTACAAATACGCTCCTGTTAGCAACATTACTTCTGTACCAACAAATGCTAGAACCGTTGGTGTGGGCTCATCGTTGAACAACAACGAGTTGTATAAGAAATTGTCCTCGAGACTGGCCAAGCCTGGTAAGAGAAGTTAAACAGGTTTGTTTTAAGATTATCTAATGTATAGGTTGTATTCAAAGTTACAGTATAAAGTATAATGCCATAAATCACTAATTGCTTCCTTGTAGTCGACTTCCATCTCAGAGGATTGCGATGAGCTTCAAATTGAAAAATTTGTGAAAAAAGTGCCAAAGCTGAAGGAGCTAAAAAGTAATTGACATGGGGTTGGAGTGGACTAGCCTTCGCATATCGTGTTTTCATAAGAGTTTTACAGCAGATCAACACACTCAGGATGACCAGTATAGACCCATTTGAGCCCTCTGACCTATTCCAATTGAACAATGTGAACTTGGACACTCTAACAGAGAATTTCCCGCTAGAATTCTACCTGGAGTATCTGATCCTGTGGCCTGAATTGTTCTTCAAGAGTAATGAAACAGCTTCTAATTATGCTTTGTACTCAGGATATATGATGGCAAAGACAGAAGGTAAGGGGCCCGAATGGCACTCTCATATCACTGCTGTTACTGTGGCGCCTGAATTTAGACGTATCTCATTGGCTTCACGTCTTTGTAATACACTAGAAGCTATCACAGATGCAGATCCACATGAAGTGAACTTCATTGACCTGTTTGTGAAGTGCAACAACGATCTAGCGATCAAATTGTATGAGAAATTGGGATACAGTGTGTTTAGGCGAGTTGTAGGCTATTATAACTCGCAAAAGGACGGCTATCCGTCCTCATTAAAGAAGGTTAATGATGACAAGGACGCGTTCGACATGCGTAAGAGTATGCCAAGAGATAAAGGTAAGAGTACAAGAAAGGACGGCAGAAAACACAAGTGCTATCCTCATGACGTCCGCTTCTAAGATAGTCAATTACAGGGGAGAGCAAAGTGAAGTGAGTGAAGTTGATAGAGGGTAAAAGAGGAACCTTTAAACGGGTGGATCCATTGTCTCCAAAGAACCAACCCAACATTTAAATGACTATGAGAAGTTAACATTGGCACTGCATTGATCAAATGCATTAACACCGATTTTGTCATCCGAGCGATGGCCTCTCCGAGAAATTTTTCAAAAAATCAGGAAATATAGCAGAAATTATATTGGGTAGTTATATTACAAACCCTTGTACTTGCTGGGAATGCGTTGTGAATTCTAATCGAATTTCATTCAGCAAGATATTCAGGATAAATTCAGATCAGTAGTATAAAGGATGGCCTCTCTGGAAAGTGCATTCACTGGTGCTGTTGCGTCTTCCTTGGCAGCAACCACAGTTTATCCTTTGGATTTGGCGAAGACATTGATACAGACCCAACATAAGAATGCAGATTCTGGTGACTCTAAGGAAGAAGAGAAATACAAGAATGTTATTGATTGTATAATCAAGATATTCAAGAAGCGAGGATTCCTGGGACTTTACCAAGGGTTGGCTACCAACGTTGCGGCAAATTTTGTGCAGAATTTTATTTATTTCTTCTGGTACTCATTGATCAGGAGCAACTATTTTGTGTTCAAGGCTGGTAGACTACAGCTAAAGGATGACTCCAAGTTTATAGAGCTTTCCACAATCGAGGAGTTGGCATTGGGTATGAGTGCAGGTGCGATGACTCAAGTAGTGACAAATCCAATTTCAGTTATCAGCACAAGACAACAACTTACTAAAGATGGTGAGGATGCCTCACTAAAGGCAGTAATCAAACAGATTTATGAGGAGAGTAATGGAGATCTAACAGCTTTTTGGAAGGGCTTCAAAGTTGCCTTGGTGCTTTCCACCAACCCTGCCATCACTTATGGGAGTTATCAGAAGTTGAAAAGTATGATTCTAACAGCAAAAGGTCTTTCTGGATCCCAGAAGATCTCTACTCAGCTTTCAGCAGGTGAGAATTTTCTTCTAGGTATGTTCTCCAAGATGATCTCGACCTTCGTAACACAACCTCTGATCGTTGCCAAGATTACTTTGCAGGGTAAAGGTTCAAAGTTCAAAACATTTCAAGAGGTTTTGCAACACATTTATCAAAACGAGGGATTCCTATCCTTATGGAAGGGTGTTATCCCACAAGTCTCAAAGGGTGTGATCGTTCAGGGACTGTTGTTCACGTATAAGGATGAAATCGTCAGGGTGATAAGAAAACTACTGTTTTTGTACAAGAACATTATAGCAAGAAACAAATTGATGGCATAAAAGAAAGTTCATTAAGTAACCGCTACATATTCTTTGCATACATATTTTAAGACTGCTCGAAACAACTAAAGTGAAGTTCACAACTTTCAAGTAACATTTTTTTTGTCCTTACTAAAAAATATAAGAGATATAATCAATATAATCAATATAGAAATCTATGTATATGCTTAGTCAGATCAAGGAAAAGACTATTACCGATTATTCTAGTGCTTAGTTGGGTCAGAGACAAATTCGTATCTGGCACCGACTGGCTTGAAGTCGAAAGCGTACTTGTTCAACTTCTTGAATTCTTCATCAGAGATGGTGGATTTCTCCTCATCAAAGTTTTCAGCGACTCTAGCAGCGCTGGAACCAGATGGGATAGGAATGAACTTAGCGTTTGGATAACTGCTGTCACCATTCCAGTGCTTAATCCAGGCCAAGGCGACTTGAGGTAGAGTAATTTCCTTACCGGCAGGACGTTTCTCGATGATCTCAGTTCTAATGAAGCTGACAATTTCTTGGTTGTGTTGTAGAGCTTCATCGGAGAAGCTCTTTAGCATCTTTCTGAAGTCACCATCTGGGATATCAGAGTTCTTAGTGATTTGTCCAGTTAGGATACCCTTACCCAATGGGGAGTAACAGATGATAGCCATGTTGTGGTCACTGCAGGCCTTGGCGACACCGTTGTGTAGGATGTCATCGCAGAACAAAGAAAGCTCGACCTCAACACAGGCCAGGTACTCGCCGAAATCAGCAGCAACAGCGTTGATGACCTTTTCGTCAACTTCAGATAAGGAAATGGCACCAATGACACCCTTGTCACACAAGTCCTTTAGGGCTTGGATGGATTCCTTTGGATACACTTCGCCTTCTTTGCAGATGTCCATGTCCAATCTAGCAGGCTCGAAGATTTCAATGAAGCCACCGATAGCCTCTGTACAAGCCTCAACACTCTTGACAACGTCATCGTACTTACCCATTGCGTGCAGGTCTGACAAGTCCATGGCACCTTTACAGGAGATAATGACGTGCTCTCTCAATTCAGGGTACTTCTTGAAGAAGTCTCTGACAAGGTGCAAGTTGACACGGTCCTTACCGTAAAACTCACCGACATTGAAGAACGCAATGTGGTTGGAAGCACGAGCCAAGTCAATGGCTTTCTTCATGGCACCGAAGGCTTGTTCCTGCTCAGTAGGAACGGCCTTCCAGGTCAAGGACATCAGACCGTAACCGGTACCAATGCTCCTAATGGTGTTTCTAATCTGTTGAATCTTGGACATCATTGCTGTTTTCTATGGTGTTTTTATTTTGTAGTGGGTTACTTTTTCCAATTGGAAACGAGATAGAATTATGAAATAGCAGGCCCTTTTTATACTTCTCAGTTCAGCCCAATCCATGAAATCCCACTCGTGTGCTGATTGGCACAGTGCTAGTACTAGGATAGTACTACGATAGCACTAGGATAGCACTAGGATAGCAATGGATAGCACTGTATGGGCCAGTAAGGCTGCCCTTAAAGATGAGGACCTTCGAGGAATCGAAAATCAGTAATTAAGAATCAGTTGTGCAGGGGTATCTCAGGGGTAATGGCAGCAACACACAGAGACTACCGTGCAACGGCTCCACAAAGTTCTCCTCCCCGGGATTAATTAAAGGAAAAACTCTAATGCAGTGAGAGTTCCGCAGGGATCCTAACATTCGTCGAATTGTTCTATGCGACTGCTTTGCCGGATATACTGAAGTAGGATGTCGTACGGGTAGTTTAGTGCGGAAAAATTTCCGTTGCTGAGAAACTGCTGCAGAAGCCACATTCCAAATGTATTTCTTTTTTTTTGTGCATGTTTACTGCAGGAAGATCAGTGCAAAGGAAGCCGGCGATTGAAGAAGCTGTGTAGAAGACCCCGTAGTCAGAGGGTTGGGGGGGGGCATCTGTTGTACCTACTGGTCCGTCGTTAAACCCGCGGCGGAACAGGGGACATAAGCGTAGATCACTTGGATCTTACCTTTTTGCAATAAAATACTAGTAATCTAAAAGAGAATGCCTTGTCTTAATGGGCTTAAACAAAGATATATACATGTCTGCCTATCAAGAGGGTATTAGTAATGTAGAGCATGCAAGATTTATAGGTAAAACATACACTAGGTACACTAGGTACACAAGGTACACAAGGTACACAAGGTACAGAGGGCGGATGGGGATGATGGCACGGGAACAGAAACTACTTCTTCTCCTGGACAGGGTCTAGCTCATCCAGAGATAGCTTGTCCTGGACATGGACAAGCTCGTTCTTCTCCTGTTGTTCTTCCTCGCGCATGATCTCCGCCTGTTCTTTCAACTGGTTTAGCTTCTGTGCGGGCTCGTCGTGGTGCACCACGTTGACCTTGACTTCGTGGTACAGCTCATCTGGGATACCGCTCAGCACGTCACACAGGGCGTCGTAGAGCGAGCTGGTGTTATCCGTGGATTCCGCGGCGGAGTCAGCAGGACTCCGTCCGATATTGGTAGGTAGCACCTCACCATAGTTGTAGGCTGTGGCCAACACTAACAACGTAGAAGGGATTTTCTCCTTCAGACGCATAGACAGCCATACCCTCAGACTCTCCCTGAGTTTAACTTCATCTTCTACCTGCGCACTTCTAATACCACGGGAGGCGCACGCCATCTTTAACTCGGCCTCATTTAGTTGGTCAAGACCCTCATAGTACAATGTCACGTCATCGTTCTTCAATTGAAGCATCTTATATCTAATACGGTAACGCAACATCACATCTGTTCCGAAAGGTTGCAAGTTCATATACTTTGCCATGGCAACTAAGTGCGGACGTGTTAGGTTATCTAACACCGTATCGTCGGTAAACATACGGGCCACTGTTACAAGCTGTTCACGGGACTCTGGCTCTCCAGTAGCTCTCACATGCTCATAAAAACTATTGAATACAGTCTTTTGCTCTTCATTGATACCAGTTGGTTTCAATTGTGTCTTGTTCTCTCTCATGATCTCAGAAACTAGCTCTCTGGTCTTCCTTAGATTATCCAGTTTCTTCTGCTTTGAGCTACGAGACTCGTATGTAGAAGGAAGCATATTTGGAAAGATCTTAAGAGCAATAGGCAGCAGTAATTCCGCAAATGGTATCAGCACGAACGCAGCAAACGGTACCAGCCTGATGATATCGCTAATGGTACGTTTCAATTGCAGCATCTCTCTTCTGGTTAAGGCATATCCGGTCATCGATTTCATAAGGATCCTGGAGGATATCTTAATCTCAAAGCCTAACAGCTTGGTACCGTCCCAGTAGTGGCGTGCTTCCTTCTTGACTTTGTCCCAAATTGTTAGTTTTTTGCTCTCTGCTTCAGATTTCTTCATTTGTAAGTACATAGGCGTGGAAGAGAAAGATCTACCTAGAGCGCTATAGGCTGTTAGTGTGCCATATACACCAAATCTGGCAGTCATTGCAGCCTCATTCCGTATCATGGGGGTAATTCCCGCATAGGACTTCCTTATTCCTCTTTTAAGCATCATCTGTACAAATTTTGTGAATATTTGGGGCAGTTAATGATAGCAGGTATTAGTTTTACAGTCTGGGCAAGTAAATCAACAAGAATGGAGAAGTAATAAGGAAGATATATAGCTCTAGTCAAATAATTGAATCTTGGATTGCTCATTAAGAGAACTGATGAGTTGTTGATTCGCCTTCGGATTTTGAGATGAGCCGAGAGTGGAAAAAAAAGTGATCAGCTGACTCTATTTTTCTATAAACAATGAATATAACGGAATTAATAATACCTCGGAGCTTCGAACAGTTTTCAATTATAAAAGGAGGTATGATGATATTGGGGGGTTACTGTATATAAGAAAATAGAAAATATCATTATAAAAAGGCAATATTAACAAACGGTAATTAAGGTACTAAGGGCAAAAAAAAAAAATACACAAAAAATTACTGCATTGATGCCATCTAGTCACTGAAGTATAACTTTTGTCTGTCTCTTAATTATATAAATTTTGAATATTAATGTGTTTGGTTTTAATTCTGAAGAATAATATTAGGTCGAGGAGACAAAAGGTGGAGCAATAGATTAGCGAGCTGCAGCTAGAACATACAATTCCATTAGGTCTATATTTTGTTTTGATCATCGAAGAAAGAAAATAAAGTATTCACCATGAAGGGCAATTAGTGTAGACCATCAGCTGGGGTCAAGTCTGGAGCCATGGTGTTAGCTTGTTCTTGCATCCTACTATTTTCTAGTGTTTCTCTTTCGATTCTCTTCTCCTGCTTGGACTTTGCAATGACTGGGGTTTCGCAGTTGCAATTATCGTCCATGTTAGAAGCGGAACGGAATTCCTTGTGGTTGTGACCGCCGTGCTTCTCGTCGTACTCTTCCTCAGTGGAAGTTCCTGAGCTTGGGCTTCTTGGGTCGTTAGGACCACATTCGCACTCACCTTTAGCACCGCAGGCGGCAGCCAAAGCGATTTCTCTTTGGATGTCCCATCTCTTCATCAAAGCGATCTTGATCCTGTTGAAGAACACTTCTGCTAGAGCCAAACCAGTGACTACGGCGAACACGTATGTTAGCACGTAAGTCATGGCGACAAGCATCAAGCAGTAAATGATCATGGTTGAAATGAATGCGAGGATTGCTCTTATGAAGTCGTGGAACAAGTCAGTGAAAGAAGGCATGAAGATGTCCCTTAGCAAGTTAGGAACTCTTGGCATTCCGGAGACATGGGCCTCCATGATCTCAGGGTCGTTGGCATTGTTCTTCTTGTTAGCAGCTGGGAAGATGGATGCGTACTTGGAGTCTTTGTTCCACTTCTTGAACCAGTGGACCTCTAGACACCAACTGGTGAAGGTGATGAATTTGTAGACAAAGGCAGCCACGACTATCAATAGGAAGATACCGAAGGCCTTACCGTTTGTGTCAGCTCTCAAGTGCTGAAACAAGACAGGGTAGTCATTGTAAGTTGGAGTCAACCACATGTTCATGTGCATGTTCTTCATCATGCCCATGCCCATATCCATACCTGCCATAGCGGATGCATTTGTACTGTGGCCCATGTCTACAGCCATGGTGGAGTGCGAGTGGGAGCCCATGTCCATTGCCATCGACATGGAGGATGGCATCGACATAGACATCGACATAGGCATATCCATAGACATACCAGAGTGCATTGACATCGACATTGACATCGAGGATGGCATCGACATAGACATCGATCCCATACTTCCAGACGACGTCGACATCGACATTGACATCGACATCATGGACGACATCATGGACGACATCATAGAAGACATCGAAGACAAAGAAGACATCGAAGACATAGCTCTATATTTTATTATTCTGATCTGCAGAAGTGGGGAGATTTGTTGGAGTAAGGTACTTTTTGTGGCTTATAACCAAGCGTCTTTTTTTTTTTTTTATAGATCTCAAGAATACAATTCACTTATATATATGAGCTTTCTCGGGGCCAACAAAATTTTTTTTTGACAGCATAGAGAGGGACCTGTTTTTTTTCTTCCAGGTGAATGTCAACTTGAGCAAATATTCTTTTCTATTCACCATTATCCATTCCATGACTTCCATTCATCCAATCCTCGAAAGAATGAGGTTTCTTTGTCCCAGTAACTCTGGCTTATCCTATTGTGCTCAATGCTTTTTGTCTGCGCTCTGTTCTTTCTTTTGTCCACTTAGAATTGTTGCAGCTGTTGCAGCCGACTCGAAGGAAACTGCCAATCTATCCTTGCTTCTAGTCTCGAGGGGGAAAGCCAGCCTCCCTGCCATGGTCCGTACAACCTCCGTAGGCTCATCTTATTCTCTCTGCATGCGTTCTCTCAGTACTTTCTACAGCCCACGCTCGTGTAGTGCTATAATGAGCAATTATAGGATTGTCACTTTGTGCTCACGGCTGCGCATATCTTCTCAGTGACTGCAGTGGGGGGGGGAGTCGCAGCATGAGGG
>ERZ1036435.349-NODE-349-length-24146-cov-13.990494_pt1 | contig 24146 bp, 16 predicted proteins | sample MGYA00514223_ERZ1036435 | MGnify/ENA primary metagenome ERZ1036435 (study PRJEB33795, sample SAMN09464927) | human gut metagenome | host: Homo sapiens | place: USA: Stanford, California | collected 2016-08 | study: EMG produced TPA metagenomics assembly of the... | reverse complement strand
GGATGTCCTTTTCTAATTCGATGTCAGCAATTTTCCACTGTTGCGTATCCCAGCGTTGGAATAGCTCCTGAGGACTTGGACGACGAGAAGCTAGGGCATCGGCATGGCGACCTAGAGTAGGGTATCTATGACTCCGAGGTGCATGACAGAGGCTTCATCGATTCTGAGAGTGCTCCACCGGTTTGTCATTTCTTAATCCTCCTTTGACCTATTGGCGTTACGTATAGTCTCGTGCGCTCGTGAGCTATCGGAGTTTTTATTGAAGAGAGCCCAGATAAGCGAAATGAGGCCGATTACTGCGAATACGAGACCGACTTTCGCGGGGTCTACTACACCCCATGAAATATTCTGCATGGTTAGCCAGGCTCCTCCGCCTACGAGAATTGAGATGATGCTCCAGAAAATTTCTTTCGATTTTTTGGTTTTCATGATGCCTACCTTCCTTATGAAAAAGCTTTCATTCTTAAATATAGGGGTAAGGAAAACATTTGTATATTGTCCGTTTGTAGGAACGTCTACATCCGAACGGAGGAGCTGACCATTCATATCTCAGAGATAACTTCTTCAGCTAGGGGGCTGAATTGCGTTTTGCCATTCAACCACGTTTGCTGTAGTGGGCAGGTCTCCCCGTAGTGGATGTGAACTAGCATGCCCAGCAACCCACCACTTTTTGAATCCGTTAGCTCAAGCCTTCTCTTCAACTCGCTTTCTCCGGGCGATCGCCCTTTTTTGCGAGGTGATACCTCGGGCTTGCCCCCGAAGCTGGCGTCAGTGCGATTTCCCATTTGCCTTACCTCTGTGTGTATCCGCTTTTTTATTCTATCTAGCAGCTTCATTTTCATTTTTAAGTCTGCTTAAGTGGACTTCGCTATCGCTCGGATTCTCTTTATATTCCGCTTCTCTCCATGTACTTCACAAGGTCTTGACCTCGACTCAGCCTGGGAGAGAGGGGAGGGAAGGGAGAGAAGCGGAAGCCTTAAAGCACTTTAGATACACCACGCAGGATGTAAATAAAGCACTTTAAGGCTTCTACAAATCAGAAAGCGACAGCCCGGTCGGTCGGTCGATTGGCACTACGTACACGCACCAGTTGATGCAATGCCCAGTGCATAGAAGGTGGAGAATTCTAGCTCTCCACGCGGACGGCTGTATGCCTCGTAATCTGGTGGCTAGTGGGTACATGCAGGTCAGTGACATGTCGATAGACATATCTAGTGCATGAAAAATTTTTATGGTCACTGCCACGGTCGGAGATGGTCGCCCTTCGATTCCGGTGATTGCTCAATCCGGTGATACTCCCTGCTACGAGGCTCGACAAAGCATCCCCAAACCCTGCCTTCGCGCGCCGCAGGTACTTTAGCCTAAGCCTGCTGGGCGGCGGAATTCTTCCGCAAAATCTATGAATAAGAATCTTGCGGTTTTAGCGTTCCTGAGACCCGGTGTGCGAAGACGGCACGACAGCAGGTATGGAGTCTGCGGCGAGAGCATCCGGAGTGGTGGAGTCTTGCTTGGAAGCCTGAGCTTCAATGCGCACAATCTGCGACTGTTTAAACCGGTGGTCCGGCGTGCAGGTCAGCTTATATTTTGTCTCGGAAAGATCGCGAATCTTCTGCACATAGTTCTGGGTCTCGGGGAAGGGCGGAATGCCCTTGTACTTCTCGACCGCGCCGGGACCAGCATTGTACCCGGCAAGCGCCAGGTCGAGCACTTCGTCGTCATTGTGGGCGTATTTGCCCAGTCGCTTCTTGAGCGATTCCAGGTACCGGCCCTGCGCATCAATCGAATTGTGCGGATCGAGGATATCGCCGCCGTTGCCCCAATCCTTCCAAGCCTCATCGGTGAACTGGGCTACGCCTCGGGCACCCGCGCTCGAAGCAGCATTGATGCGCCAGTGGCTCTCAGTTTCAAGCTGCGCCGCGATCACACCCGGGCGGATATTCGCTGTCTGTCCGGCCTTGCGAAGATCCTCGTGCACCTCTTCCGGTGCGTAGGTCAAGTCGGTCATACCGCAGTAGTCGTCGTAGGTGGCGGCGAGCCCCACCACACCCGTACCCAGGAGCAGCGCGGAGGCAATAATCTGCCAATGCGCCAGCGCCCCGGCGGTCACTTTCGTGAAGATATTCTTGCCGGATGCGGTCTTGAGTGAGCTCTTCTTCGCCATTCCTCTAGCCTAGCACCCCAGTAAGCCTGACTGGCGCGGTTTTCACGGATCGGAAAGTAAAATCCCGTCTCCATATCGTCCCTTGATCTAAGCGCTAGTATCCGCGCAGAAACGAAGGGGTAGACAAGAACCGACAGACCAGAACCTACCGCGCCTCAATACCGTCGGGGATGTCATCGCTGGTGAGATAGTAGCCGTTGGGCCAGATAACGCTCCAGGTGACGGCTCCGCTGCCGCCTTGATCCTCCGAAGAACGCGCGACCGCGCGAACAACAAATACGCTCTGTGGCTTATCCATACCCGGAATCTTGACCTTAGCTTCGCGGTAATCCCGCACCTGAATATAGGTGCCGGGTTCGGGGTAGAGCCATTTACGCGCGTACTGCTCCGCCTCCTGCATGGTCTTCAGGCGTACCTTGGAATAGTCGAACGTGCAGTCAGCCTCTCCATCTGCCACCTGCTGGTAGGAGACGTCCTCCGGGCATGTAGGCTCTTTCCCCGGGGATGCGCTGGCAGACCCACTGGCACTGGGGGCGGCGCTTGTAGCATCGGCTTTATGCTGTTCCTGCCCAGCGTCAGATGAAGTGCTCGGCGACGGTTTGGTCGTATTCGTTGCGGATGGCGAAGGAGATTCCGAGGGTGAATCCTGCGCTCCCTGCGACTGCTGCGGCTGTTCCGGTGCGGGTGCCGCCTGCGCGCTCTGCTCAGAAACCTGCGGGGTCTGTACCGGGGCGCTTGATACCGGCGCAGGACTTGTGGATACGCTGGGCGTCGCCGTTCTGCTGGGTGTCGCCTCGTTCCGCTGCGTGCCTTTATAGAGCAGGAACATCAGGGTCAAGAACACCACAATCGCTAGTGCTATGAGAGCGTATTTACGGATTTTTGCCACGGAGTCAACCTCGCCATTGGTGTAAACACTGAGGGTTTTTCTTTAATGGTATCCGTGGAAACTATAAATATGTAGGGGTTTTCCCTTCCGGTATAAATACAGAGTTTTGCGGTGGGTAACTGCAACAATTAAGAATATGACTACGACAGAAACCAGCACTGAAACTCCAGCGGTATCCACCAAAAATCTGTTCAAAACCTACGGTCGGGGTGAGGCAACTGTACACGCCCTGAATAATGTCACTATTGATTTTGAGCGGGGTAAGTTCACCGCGATTATGGGTCCCTCGGGCTCGGGTAAATCAACGCTGATGCAAACCCTCGCCACACTGGATACTCCCGATCATACTCCAGAGACCAGCATCCGTATTGGTACCACCGAACTGTACGGGCAGAAGGATAACCAGTTGACCGAGTTCCGGCGTGAGCACGTGGGGTTTATCTTCCAGGCGTTTAACCTGGTGCCTACCCTGACCGCTGGGCAGAATATTGATTTGCCGCTGGGGTTGGCGGGTAAGAAGCCAGACCCGGTTTGGCGTGAATACCTGGTCAAAACCCTTGGTCTGTCAAACCGGTTGGATCATCGCCCCGAACAGCTCTCGGGCGGTCAACAGCAGCGTGTCGCTATTGTGCGTGCTCTGCTCTCGCGCCCGGAGGTGGTGTTTGCTGATGAGCCCACCGGTAATCTCGACTCAAATTCGGGTGCTGAGGTGCTCAGGCTATTGCGGGATGCCGCCACTGAGCAGAAACAGACGATTCTGATGGTCACCCATGATGCGCATGCTGCTTCGTATGCTGATCGTGTGGTGTTTTTAAAGGATGGTGCGATTGCTGGGGAGATGCTGAATCCTACGCATGATGCTGTATTGCAGGCGATGGGACAGCTGGAAGGGTAAAGCACCTGCACATCTAACAGGAGGGGAAATAGCCGCATGCCTACTACGTCTAAACGAACTAATACATCCACCAATCTGAATACGGTGGCGCGCTCTAACTTGCGTGCTTCTAAAGGTAAGTACGTTCTGACCGGCATCGGCATAGCGGTTGCCTCATTCTTTATTGCCGCCATTATTGTGCTCCTCGGCTCGTTACAGGGAACTATGGATGCCGCTATAGGGGATATGTTCTCAGAGGACGATAACGTGGTTCTCTCGGCGGGAGCTAACGCTCCAAATAATTACACGGCAAACCGTTATCTCACGCCCGAAAATCTTGACACGATCACCAACGACCCTTCGGTTCAGCGGACCTGGGTCATATATGACGGGCAGGGTAAACTCGGCACCGGAGAAGACTCAGTAAAGGTACAGTATGCACAGGCACCCACCGACACCGAGCTCTTCCCCTTCCCCATTGACGGCAAACTGCCGGGCACAGACACCGAGCTGTTGATCTCAAAAGACTTCGCCGAGAAACACAACCTGCACCTTGGCTCAACGGTGACATCACCGGATGTTGTGGCAGCTATTACCGACCCTAACACCGGTGCCACTAAGGAATACACCATTGCTGGTATTTTCGACACCGGGTTCTCCGGCTCACTCTCGAACGACAGCGTTTATATTGGTGGTACCTCCTATCAGAACGCGACAGATGAAGCGCTCAAACAGCTTGACCCGACATCTAGGGAGGCGTCGCAGCTACCGTATCCAAGCATGATGTTCGTCCAGTTCAAAGGCGACGATGACGTTCACGCACGCACCGAACTACAGAAAAAGCTAGCTACCGGTGATCAGAATACCGAACCCGTGGCGAAGTCAGGTGGGGAGTACCTGCAGGATCTCAAAGAAGAAACATCACAATTCTTTGCCTTTATCGGCGTGATTCTAGGGGCGTTCGCGGCGCTCGCCCTGCTGGTCTCATCTTTCGTTATCTCGAATACGTTCGCAGTGCTGGTCGGTCAACGCATCCGCGAGTTGGCGCTACTGCGCACCCTGGGGGCGCACGGGAAATCCCTGGTGCGCATGCTCTTAGTTGAGGCGCTCGTGGTGGGGGTTGTTTTCTCCGCTATCGGCGCTGCGCTCGTCTACCCGGTCGCGGCGCTCGCCGGTGTGTTGTTTAAAGATTTCATGGTCTCGTATAACCCGCTGGCGTTCGTGGTGGGTGTGGTGGTCTGCACGCTCGTAACGGTTGTTGCATCGCTCGCCCCGGCACGTAGCGCCCTGAATATTTCGCCCATCAGCGCCTTGGGGGAGGGTACCGCCCAAGCCGTGAAGAAGCCGGGCATTGCGGGTCTGATCCTGGGCCTGATTGCCGCCGTGGCAGGGGCAGCAGCAGTGTGGCAGTCGCTGAGTCTGACCAGTGCCCCGGATGCAGGTGCGCAACAAAGCAGCGCCGGGGTGCTGTTGGTCATGGTTGCGGCGTTGCTTTTGGGCGTTGCCGTGTTCTTACTCCTGCCGTGGCTGTTGCCGCCACTGATTCGCGTGTTTGGTTCGGTGATTCGCTCCCAGACCGGGAATCTGGCAGTCGCTAACGCGCTGCGTTCGCCTAAGCGCACGGTTTCGACCGGGCGTGCCGTATTGGTGGGTGTGCTCGTGGTGTCTGCAGTACTGAGCGGGTACTCCATTATGACCGCATCTACGGCGAAATCCATGGAACGTGCCTATCCCGTCTCGGCGACGGCAACCTACGGGACCGGTGGCGGTACGGGGGCTGAGAGCCTTGCCAAGGCGCACTCGGTTGCCGATAAAGTGCAGGGGATTAAGAATGTCGAAAGCGTTGCGGTGGCTCCAGCCGCCGGTGCCCTAGAGTACACCCTCACGTCGAAAGACGGCAGCCAGTCAATGAACAACACCGCGAGTATGGTGGCGCTCAGCCAGGAAGACTTCGCCAAGGTTATTCCGGCTGAGGGCAAGTACCCGACTGAAGATAACACGGTGCTCGTGCCCGAATCCCTGTATAACAATGCGGGCTTTGACGATTCCACCCGCCTGAAGGCACGCGGACCCTTGGGAGAGATTGAACTCAAGCCTATTAAGTCGACCAGTAAGATCGCGAATCTGTATGTGGTGAACCCAGCCACCGGTGCTAAACTGCAGAACCCGGATGACCCGCAGCCCTTGACTCTGCAGCAGCCTGGAGAAGCTGGGGAACAGCCCCAAGGATCAGCCGCGCAGGAGCAGCGGGGCGCATCCGCTGCCCCAGGGGGTATGAATCCCTCAGCCGGGGCGGAGACTATGGTGCTGGTACACGCTAAATCCCCGCTGACCGCTACTGAGAACTCCGCGCTGCAGGATCAGCTTAATAAGGCTAATGACGGCAACGAATTCACCGGCGGTCTACAACAGCGCGGTCAGCTCGATCAGGTTCTGACGATCATGCTGGGGATTACCCTGGGTCTTCTCGCCCTTGCCGTGGTGATCTCGGTGATCGGCGTGGCAAATACGATGACTCTCTCGGTCAATGAACGCCGCCGCGAGAATGCGATGTTGCGTGCGTTGGGGCTCTCCCGCAAGCAGCTGCGCCGCATGATTTCGGCGGAGGCGGTACTGATCACCCTCGGCGCGGTGGCGTTGGGTATCCTTGGGGGCGTCTTTATCGGTAGCGTGAGCGCAAAGGTGGTGCTTGCTGCAACAGACCAAAAGGTGGAGTTCGTGCCGGATCTGCCGTATCTGGGTCTGGCGTTGATATTGCTGGTAGGCCTTGCTTCGGCATTGGTTGCATCCGCTCTGCCGGCGGCACGCTCGGCTCGGATGTCGCCGGTGGAAGGACTCGGCAGCTAGCTAGTCTACGCTGAGCCCATACTTTTGTCATGGTTGTGCTTTTGTCAAACGACCGTAACCATGACAAAAGTATGGGAAGACAGTAAGGGGGGGGGGCAGGGAGTCGACAGATATAATCCCGCCGCTCCGGCTGCTCAGGCTACTTATCCGTCACCTTAATCTTGCCCATGGCGCCGCGTTCCATTTCGGCAAACCGGTGGTTCACGAACGTGTACGTGCCGGGTTCGCGGAACTGCATCTCAACAAAACCACCCTGCGCCGAGTCCAGATCGAGGGCCTGCGAGTGACCGCCGCTTTCCCCATACGGGTCTCTGCCGTCCCGCAGCAGGTAGCCGCCCTCCTTATAAACGGTGTCAAATTGCGAGCCGACCACGTGGAAACTCATGCCCTTCGACGGTCCCGCAGCCAGCAGCCAGATGCGCACGCGCTCGCCGGTTTTCACCTCCAAAGGCTGATTCACATACTGGGTGGCGTGCCCATTGAACATGGTGAGCGAGGGGGTGCCCGCCGCAATGCCGTCAGAGGAAACTTCGGCAAGTTTATTACCGTCAGCCGCGGTCTGCCCCGTATCGGTCAGGTATGTTTCATTCTGAACCATCACATACTCATGATCTACCGGTTCCAGATTCGGCGGGTCGATAATGACGGCACCATACATGCCCGCCGCCATATGCAGGCTCATGGGCGCGGTCGAGCAGTGGTACAGCCAAATACCAGAGCCGGTAGCCTCAAAACGGTAGGTCAGCTTCTCGCCCGGGGCAATGGTTTTCATCGTGTTATCGGGCGAAACCATGCCCGCGTGGAAGTCGAGCGAATGCCCCATCGAACCGTTGTTCTCCAGGGTAATCTCGAAGACATCGCCCAGCTTACCGTGCAGCACCGGGCCCATATACGAACCGTTGAATGTCCATGCCTTCACATCAAGCCCGGGTGCAATTTCGCGGTCGAGCTCCTGCACATCCATGGTCATCTTGTGAACAGTCTTACCGTCACGTTTCTCGCCCGCAGGCACGGGACGCAGCACCGGGTCGCGACGCTCATGGTCCTTGCCGGGGGAGGCATGCATATCAATATTCGCGTTCTGCGCGGTCAGCAGGTTCGTATTTGTGCCCGAGCCATTTGACCCGTTATTACCGCCGGAACCGCCCCCGTGATGCCCGTTCGCCTGCAGGTTATTGCCGGTGGTTTTCACATGAAATACCATGCCCTGCTGGCGGTGCCCGGCCACCGAGCACCAGCCCTCAAGGTCGGAGGTCACCACGCCAACATCCACGCTCTTCGTCTCGCCGGGGTTCAGCGTTCCGGTCTTCGCGCCGTTGGCGAAGGTGAGGTCGTGGGTCATGCCCTGATCGTCGTTCGTCACCTCAATCACCAGGCGGTTACCCACCGGAACCTGCGCGGTATCGGGCGTAAACCGGTAATTCGAGGTTGCCTTGACCTTCAGCGTTGTGGTCTGCCCCGTGCCGGTCGCCGTAGAACCACCTATAAAGTTGAAGCCTACCGAGCTGGGATCGGCCGCAATACCCAAGGTCAGCGCCAGAATCACAGCAAGCGCACCGAAAAGGGTCTGCCGGGTATGATTCACAGGTTCCTGTTTGACCTCCGTAACAGGGGCAGGCTTCTCACCGCGCGCCCGCGCCGCCATCATCTCTTTACGAGTATTGACCGAAGCCTTAACGCCGCGCACCATAAACGGCAGGAACGAAGCCAAACCGAGCGCACCCACGGCAGAGACAGCGACCTTCACCCAAGAACCCGTAAGCGCATTCGGCAGCATAAAAATAATAAGGCTCAAGTTCACAACCGTCACACGCCCGGCGGCAAGCCTACTAAACTCCTTATTGGATGCGCGCACCACGGCGGGACCGCCGCCCATACGCTGGGGAAGCAGGTAACTCATAGCACCCAGAAGCACCTGAAGCAGGAAACCCGCCACGAAAATGGGGGTCACCTCGCTCATGCGAAGCTCCTCAAACGGGGTGGTAAACACCAAGCCAGCAGTCCACACCACGCCGATAATAAGCCAGATAAAACCTGCACCCACCGACATTGGTGGGAACTCGGTGGGACGCTTCGTACGAAGGGTTCGCACCATCACCCACGCCACGATCAGCAGCCCAACCAAGTACACGAGCAGGCCCGCGCCCGCGAGGGGGCGCATCCCGAAGAGTGAAGCGAGCGTGGTAACCCCAACGCCCACACACATCAGAATGAGAGCGCGCACGCTGGTTCCCAAGGCATTTTCGACCATCTTGGTGCGCAGCATCGTAGGCCAGAACGTAATCAGGGTACCAACCACCGTAATACCCACGAACCCGAGAACATTCACGGCCTCATGCGCAAGCATAAACTGCGAATGCAGCGTGCCCCGCAAACCAGGCAGGGCCGTCATCGCGCCTAGCACGGCACCGACGGGAAGCAGGAACGCCGCAGCGATATAGAAACGAATCGTAGCGCCAAACCGCGAGGGAAGCGCCTGTTTGACCTGGCGAAGAAGCGCATAACCATGCCAGGCGACCATAGCACCCACCACCAGCGCCCCGACAACCGTCAGGGGATAAAACTGCGGCATGAGATCCTGCAGAATCATGCCCGCCATCAGCAGCACAATACCGCCGTTAAGCGCAAAAATACGTGTGACCTGAATACCGCGGGCCGAATCAGGAATCTTAATTTTCATGAGCGCTTCGGTGAAGTGCTGGCTCCAGATCAGAATCGAATTCGTAATCAGCCCCAAAGTCACCATATGCACAATCAGCCAGCCGCCCTTGGGGATAAAGCGATGCACCAGAATTGCGATAATAACGCCAAACATCCAGTACGATACCGGTTTCGATGCGCGGCGGTGCCAACTACCCCGACCGGAGGCACGCTTAGCAATCTCCTCGGGCGTTAGCGAGGCGCCGGGGATTTCGGTGGGGCGCATCCCAATTGTGAGTCCATCGTTGCCGGAACCTGAAACATCGGCCCCGGACCGTGCAGAACTTTGCGCCGCGCTCGGCTTTGAGGATGTGCCGCCACGACCGGTATCGCGGCCGGTTGATCCTTCTGAGTCAGAACCCGAGGGAGTGGGATTATGGGGATTCTCGCTCACGGTGTTGTCTTTCGATCGCTTTTAGTCACAGTGCATATAGTTCCATTATATTGCCCGATTCATGCGAATTTTGGCTTTGCGTGAGCCGTCATACAGTAAGGTACCGGCGAGTGGTAAACGCTAGAATAGCCCTATGAAGTATCTGACTCTCGCCCCCCTAGCCGCCGTTTCCGCCGTAATGCAAGCGCTCGCTATTTACGCTTACGACCAAGATGGAATGGCGGTGGCGGGGCAGATCTTCTTCCCCGTTCTCTTTACGCTGATGGCGTTGTACCTGATGATGAGGAATCCGGGCGGGTCTGCCAAACAGCTTGTGGTGGTGGTCCTTGAGCTGGCAGTTTTCGCCGTCACGATGGTGGGGGTAAATCAGAAAAATCCTTATCTGTACCCCTCGATTATCGTCTACTATGCGTCGTTCGCGGTGCTTGCCTTAGAGGTTGCGGTGCGCATCGCCGAGATGCCCAAGAAGGTGAAGGTTCAGGACGATAGCGAAGACCCCGAGTCTTCCGATCAGGATGCGCCCGCCGAGGGCAACGATGATGCCGCCTCCGTAAAAACCGATGAAAAACCCGCGGCGAAATCTTTGGCGGCAACAAAACCGGCAGGTCATGGACTGCGGCGCGCCCGAGCTCAACGCGGTACGCACTTGGTGGCGAAGGTGAAGCCTCGTGAAGGTGCCGAGTCTTCCGGGCAGAGTTCTCAGGGTAAGACTCACGACAGCACGAAATCTGAGCCCGAAAAATCTTCGGAAAATAATTCTGACTAGTATATATTTTGTATTTGGAATATAACGTGGGTGGCTTGTTCGCATAGGGTGAGGAACCGCATTCGCTGCACGTCAGCGATTGATGCGTGCATCCCGCGACCTAATCAATATATTTAACGTAAGCAGATGTCGCCCCAGAAAGACAGGCTCTCATCTGGGTATATGCCCGAAGGGGAATATAATCTTTCGGCGAACAGAATATCCACGCTACACTAAAGGGCGAGAACTTCAGCTCAGTAAGACAGGTACTAATACGCCATGACTGAATCCCGCGCCCAGACTCCGGTTCTGGGCAAACTTGCAGTAGTGGCGCTCATCCTCATGGTGGTGGGCGGCTATATTTTTGAAGCCTTCGTGAACACCTACGGCGGTCTGGATTTTTCGATCTATCGCATGGGTGCCATGACCATTTTCGATAATGAAGGCTTCGATAAAGAACTTTATGGGCGCGCTATGGTGAGCATCGGCGTGCTGGATTTGCCGTTCACCTACCCGCCCTTTGCGGCGCTAGTCTTCCTGCCGTTCGCCTTCATACCGCTCAAGGTGGGTATGGCGATTATGGTGCTTATTACGACCGCCGCCGCCTGGTGGCTCTCCAGCATCATGTACTCCTATGCCAATGCGAATAACCGACCCTTACCGCTTCAGGATAAGCTCGGGCGTTACGGCACGATCGCCGCACTCACCATAGTGGTAATGCTCTGCGGCCCCTGGCGGCGTACCTTCGACCTTATGCAGATTAACCCCATCATTATGGTGCTGATTCTTGCCGATTTTCTGCGCCCGGCAACACGTGTGCCGCGCGGAGTACTTATCGGTATCGCTGGCGGTTTGAAACTAACCCCGCTCGTATTCGGACTTATTCTGCTGGTGCGCCGCGACTGGAAGGGCATTATCACCCTCGGCGCAACCTTCCTCGCCACCATTGCTCTTGGCTTTGTTCTGCTGCCGCAAGAAGCCCCGCAGTACTGGTTCCACGCAGTTTCAGATCCTTCGCGTGTGGGCGATATTAACTTCGTCGATAATATTTCGATTCAGGGCTGGCTCATGCACTATGGGCTGAGCGGAACCGCCGCCAAGCTCGGTTTCTATCTGCTGGCGGCGCTCTCCGTCGTGCTCACCGCCGCGATTCTCTATCAGCTCGAACGCCGCAACAAGGTTCTCGCCCAGGTTGCGGTGACCGGGTTCCTCATGGTCAGCCTCTCGCCGATCAGCTGGTCGCATCATAACGTGCTTCTGCCGCTTCTGGTCCTCGTGCTTATTGTGGATGCATTCGGCGAGTTCTTCACATACCTGCCGCCCGCCGCGATGACTGTGGCGCGCATCTTGACCTGGGTGGGCGTTGTGGGGCTCTATATTTCCCCGCGCGTGCTCGGCGGCATGACCCAGTGGAATATGAACGGGCTCGAATTCTTGGCGGCGCCGGGTGTTGCGCTGGGCGGCACGCCGATCGTGTGCCTCTTTATCGTGACCGTTCTGTTGTGGGGGTGGGCGGCCCTCACCCCGAGAGCACGCAGCGCTAAACCTGCAGCAGAGTCGGCAAACGCCCCGAACTCGGCATAGCCTTGCGAACCGCGCAGAAGACCCCCGCATCGTGATCGACGATGCGGGGGTCTTCTCTATCTCGGTTTAGACCAAGAAGTTATCGGCTACTTAGCGAATACCGACGTTCCAGGTGCCCTGGAAGGAGTTAATCGCCAAGTAAACATCTTCGGAGGCGTCAAACTTCGCGGTGCCCTGGAACTCTGAGGTGCTGGATTCCAAGATGACATCGTTCGAGCGGGCCGCATCCATCACGCGCAGGTTCATTACCGGCCTGCGCTCGTAGCCAGCCTCCAAAGTACCCGAGCCGCCCGAGTAGATCACGGCGTAGGAGTTGAACGCGGCGCTGATCTTCTCGCCCTTAGAAATCTTGGGTGCGGAGGAAGCATCGTAGACGCGAATAAGCCACTCGCCCTCACTATCGACATTTACCTTGCGGGTGGGGCTGGAAGTCTTCAAGTCCATCCACAGGGTGCCCGAGATTTTATCTTTGGTCAGCGCGGAGGTGTACAGAGCGAAGCTGGAAGTTTTATCGTCCCCCGTGCGCCCCTCCAGGGAATGGCGCGAGTTGGATTCTTTGGAGGGGGTGAACTCATAGTAGACGATAGCCTTCGAATCGTTGCCCTTGGGCTTCTCGATATCGATGGTCTGCTTATCTTTGCCCTTGTACTCCTTGAAATCGCCGCTGGGCAGTTTTGCTTCAACATTCTTCAGCTCGGCGGGCGATGAGCTTGCCGAGCTCTCTGACGATGCCGAGGCTGCCGATGATGACTCGGCGGGGCTTTCCGATGCTGCTGCATTGGAAGATCCGCGCGGCAGGGTGAAAATCAGCACCAGAATGATAATAATCAACAGCGCCACAGCACCGGCAATTACACTCCACCCGGCGGGAGTCGCAAAGAACGGGCGCTTCGGCTTCTCGGGCTGGTTGAAGGGAGTCTGACCGTTTGCATACGGTGAATCGCTGAACCCGGATGCTGCCGCCGCAGTGAACCCGTTGAGCGCATCCGAGGTGTTTGACTCGGAGTATTGCTGATTCTGGTTCGACTGGTTCTGATTGTACGAACCCTGAGCAAAACCGCTGTTCTGAACGTTATTATTCTGAGCACCGTTCTGCTGCTGGAACTGCTGCGATTGATCGGCCTGGTACTGACCCTGCTGAGGCTGGTTCTGCTGCGACTGCGAGCCCTGGAATTGGTTGGGCTGACCCTGCCCCTGGAACTGGTTACCCTGCTGGTTCGAAGCGTTCTGCACCGAGTGCTGCTGATTCTGTCCCGACTGAGAGCTCTGATCCTGTTGGGTATTCTGACTCTGCTTATTCTGGCTCTGAGAACCCTGCTGCTGAGCCGAAGCGCCGGATGCGCCCGCCCCGGAGGAGGCCGCTGCACCCGCGCCCGCTGCGGCGCCTGCGACAGCACCAGCGGCGGCACCCGCACCAAAGCCCGAGCGTGACCGATCCTGCCCCTGCTGAGGCTGTTGTCCCTGGTACGACTGACCGGACTGACCCTGTCCCTGCTGAGGCTGACCGGACTGAGAATATCCTGGCTGGGATTGTCCGGGCCGCACCTGGCCGGATTGCTGCTGTTGAGACTGCGACTGAGCGAACCCCTGCTGGCTCTGCTGCTCTCGACTCTGGGACTGCTGTGCCTGCGAACTCTGGTTCGGGGCACTCTGACCCTGGGTGTCTCGGTTCTGAGCGCCCTGGCTTTGGGTACTCTGGGTTCGCGGATCCTGCGCTTGAGCGCTTCGCTCCTGAGCGTTCTGCCCGGCAAATCCCTGCTGGGACTGGGCGCTTAGGCCCTGCTGCTCGGATCCCTGGTTCTGCTGCGCAAAACCTTGATGCTGATCAGAGCCCTGCTGTTGCTGGTTGAAGCTCTGCTGGCGCTGTGTAGAATCCTGCTGCTGACGCTGAGCAAATTCTTGCTGACGCTGGGCCTCAAAAGACTGCGGCTGCTGACCCTGCTGAGACTGCGCGGGCGGCTGCGGCTGAGCCTGATTCTGCTCACGGGACTGGCTGAACTGCTGCTGCCCGGGCTGATTCTGCCAAGGCTGAGGAGCCTGCTGCTGGTTCTGAGAACTCTGGGCTTGAGGCGCCCGATTCTGCTGAGCCTGACCGCCAAAGCTCTGCTGTGACTGTGCGCCCTGCTGAGACTGAGCACCAAAATTCTGCTGGGAATTCTGCGATGCAAATCCCTGCTGCTGAGAGCCGCTTCCCGGCGTCTGAGACTGCGAAACGTTTGAACTCGATTGACGCTGCGCAAAATCCTGCTGAGGCTGATCAGAGCCAGAGCCCTGCTGTTGCTGGTTGAAGTTCTGCTGGCGCTGTGTAGAATCCTGCTGCTGACGCTGGGCAAATTCTTGCTGGCGCTGGGCCTCAAAAGACTGCGGCTGCTGAGATTGCCCGGGCTGTTGAGCCTGAGTAACGTGTTGAGACTGTGCGGGCTGCTGCGGCTGAGACTGCTGACCCCGGTTCTGAGCGTTCTGCTCCTGAGAACTCTGCGCGGCAAAGCCCGACTGCTGCTGATTCACGGGAGCCTGAGACTGCCCCTCAAAACGCTGCTGCGTGGGAGGAACCTGGGAAGTGCCGCGCGGGGGAGTAGCCGGTCGGGAAGATGCCTGAGCCTCGGCACCGCGCGAATCAGCCGAATCGCGTGCATCCGTAGGCTTACCCTGCGACTGACCCGAAGACTGCTCGGGGCGCGACTCGCGTGAAGGAACCTGCTGCTGTGCGGACTCTGAAGATACAGGCTCCTGTCGTGCAGCCTCGGGCTGTTCGGCACCTGCTGCAGCGGCAGAACCTGCGGACCCCTGAGAATCCTGTGCGTCGCTGAGGGGCTCTCGCGCATCGTAAGAAACACCCGAACCCTGTGCGACTCCCGGCTGCTGTGCGCTCGTCTCCGGCGCGGACGGGGCATTGTGGGTATCGCGAGCGGGCTCGCGGGTAGGCTCCGAAACCTGAGGCTTTGGAGCCTCGGCAGTGCCGCTCTGACGGTTCACGGGGGTCTCAGAAACGCTCTGCTCGGAACGCACCTGCGAATCGGCTGAAGAGCCCGCCGCTGCACCGGAACCGGATGCGCCCGCACGCTCACCCGCGGCTTCGCGCGACTCGGAACCGGCTGACGCCGCATCCTGAACATGAGCAGACTCCGCCTGAGTCTTCTGCTCAGGGGTCTGCTGATGGGAAGTTTTCTGCTCGGCAAACTGTTCGGAAATGGTCGGCGCGGTACGCTGCTTCGGGGCGGAAGCCTGCGCAGACTCACCGCTCTGCTCAGAGCTTGACGATGGCGAGGGCTTCGCGCTGGAAGAACCCTCAGAAGAGCCCGATGCGGCAGATGAAGATTCCGCCGTCGAGGGCGCCTGCTCATTCTCAGGCTCGGGCTCCTCAATCCACAGCTGCCAACCTTCGGGAACAGGACCCCATGCGGGATCGGGCCGCCACGTCGGGGTAGGAGACCACCCGGCAGGCGGTTTGGGCCAATTTGGGGGCGGATTGAAGACGAGAGCCATCTGAACCTTCCTTCACTACTGGCGCCAAAAACACCCGGAAGCGTAGGCACGAGTAGCCTCAAATTTTAAACTACGGTAACCCTCAAATTATGGCATATTTCCCATAAAATATAAGCCCGAAAAGTTCATAGGCAGGTAAATTATTACACCGTAAGGCAACCCGCACAGATGGCCCCGGTGTGACATTCTGGGGAGGGTCCCCTCTATTATGGATACTATGAGCACTAATCACCAGCAGGAACCCGGACATCACGGTTCTGAGTTCATTCCAACAAACCAACCACCTGGCGCAGTCACTAATACCCAAAATATGCCCACGATGCTGAGCCCGCATCAAGCAGAAAGTTACGGGTACGGCGCTGAGTCTACCTTTGCCTCCGCTGAGTATTACAGGAGTAACCGCCTTACCCGTAAGGAACTTCTGGAACGCGCCAGCGAGCTGCCCTATCACCGGTTATCGCATGTGAACCCGCGTGCGCGTTGGTTCACCCCGGTTCTTGAGGGTTTGCTGATTGCCGGCATCTATTTTGTGCTCCTGCTGATTGTGAGCTTTGCGCTGCTGGCATTCGCCGTGATGCTGCACGTCCCTTACGATTACCTGACCGATCTGCAGCGTATTTACGCGAACGTTTTTAAGACCCCGCTTGTTTTTGTTGCGCTCCTTATTACCATCATTCCGGTGATTCCGGCGATTTTCATTGCGCGCCTAATTACCAACTTCAAACCCTTAGGGCTGATTCACTCCATTGCGGGCCGCATGCGGTGGTCCTATTTAGGTGTTTTCCTAGGCTTTGGGTTCCTCATTTTCGGTCTTTACTATGTAGGGTTCGCGACTCTGGATGGTTCTTTGACCACGCAGAACAGCGTGCATCCGCTGAATTCCGGCATGTTCTGGCTGTACATTGTGCTTATTCTGCTAATAGTTCCGTTCCAGTGCTACGCCGAGGAACTGCTCTTCCGCGGTTATCTCATGCAGACCGTGGGCCGGTGGCTGAAGAACCCCGTTTGGGCAATTATTATTCCAGCGCCTATCTTTATGGTGCTGCATGGTTACGGACTGTGGGGTCTGCTTTCTGTGCTGACGATGGCTCTGATCGCCGGGTTCTTATGCTGGTACACTGGCGGTCTTGAAGCCGGTATCGGCCTGCATATTGCGAATAATGTTTCGATTTTTATCTTTGGACTGCTGGGTCTGGAGGATCCCTTTGGTGCGGTTCGTGAGGAACAGCCGCTTGACTTTGTGCAGGCCCTTATTCTGCAGCTTGCCTTCGCCGGGCTCGTGTGCATGTACACCTACCGGCAAAAGAGAAAAGCCGCTCTGAACCAGGGGCAGGATGCGGCTGCCGCCTCCTCGGCTGAGGGTGCTTCAATGGGCGTGGAACCGCCCGTTTCTTCCTCGGATGCGCCAGCCGCAGCACCGGCTCCGGGCGCTGCGCACGCGGCCACACAGCCCGGTATGTCCGTGAAAAATGCTGCTGCTTCACCTGCTGCTGATACTTCTGCTTCTGCAACGCAAGGATCGCAGGCGCCGGTACAATCACAACCTGCTGCCTCTGTGGCGGGGAACGCCAATCCCGCACAGGATAATGCTTCGGTAAAATCGGCGTCTTCGGCTGCCCCCGCCAGCCCGCAAACGGCTGAAGAGCATCGTGCGTCCGAGCGGAATATCGCGGAGAAACCGGCTGCACAGGCACCCGCCGCGAAGCCTGTGGAAGGCGCTCGTAAGAGCGAGCAGAATGATACGTCGGTCAAGGCTTCTGCCCCCGCGCAGCCCGAGCGTTCGGCACCGGCTAATAAGCCTGCACCAATCGGTAAGCCTGCGCCAGCCAAGGAATCTGTGCCGACTCATGAGTCAGCCCAGTCCCAGAAACCGGCGCAAACTGCCAAACCGGCACAGGCTCATGAATCGACTCAGCCTCAAAAGCCGGTACACACTAACGAGTCAGCCCAGGCTGAGCATCCGACGACCGCGAATACTGCCGCCCACGCAACCGGGAAAGAAGCGCCTGCTGCCGATAAACCCGCGCAGTCTGCACAGGCGAGGACTATCGCCGACGAACTCAATCCTGCCGTGGTTGCCCCCGCAGCAGCGGAAAAGGCTCCGTCAGGCATAGATCTGGATACGGCGCAGAAAGCTGCACGCGCCTCCGCGCAGAAGACTCAGCAGGGCTCGAATCAGGCCGATTCTTCGGTACGCGACTCCGGGACACACGGGTCTGCGTCGAATGCAGCCGCGCCGCAGAAGGGAACCGCTAGCGCATCCGCCGCGCAGTCAGACGATACGAAGAACCCTTCCTCGAAGAACTACGCGCCGGATACCTCCACAATGAGCATTCCCGTGCAAAATGCCTTGTCGGCCTATGAGCGTGCCAAGGCTCAGGCCCTAGCTCAGCAGAAAGAAGCTGCCCGGCAGAAGGAAAGCGGGCAGGGCGCATCCGCTAAGAATGCGGCTGCGGACGGCTCGGCTGCAGTTTCGCAGACCTCGCGGGCTCAGCGGGAGGCATCCCAGAACACCTCAGAGGTTCCCTGGGCTACCGCTCCGATTCCGAAAATCTCGCCGGAAGCCGCACAATCGCATAAGCAGGGATCAACAGACGCTTCACCGTGGACCTCGGCGTTCCCCGTCATTCCCAAACCCAAGAAGTAGGCGCATAGTATGACCGTTGATGCCGTCAAAAATATCGAAGACCTCGCCCAGTTCGTCTGCGATTCGCCCGTCTCATATCTGGCGGCGCGAACCGTAGCACGGCGCCTGCAGGCGGCGGGGTTTACCGAGCTGAACGAAACCGAGCCGTGGCAGAATGAGGTTGCCGTCGGCAGGCATTTTGTGATGCGTGACGGCGCGATTATCGCTTGGGCTGGCGGTCGGCGGGCGCAGAAGGCGAGCGGTTACCGGGTGCTGGGTGCGCATACGGATTCGCCGTCGCTTAAGCTCAAACCGAGTTCGTCGGTGACGGCGGCAGGATGGCATCAAATGGGCGTCGAAAATTACGGTGGCGCACTGCTTAATTCCTTTTTGGATCGTGAGCTGCGCGCCGCCGGGCGCCTGACGGTACTTCGGGAAGACGGCACCCTTCAGGATCGCTATGTGGTGACTGGACCGTTGGCGCGTGTGCCGCAGCTGGCTCCTCATCTGGACCATAAACGTAATGAGCTGACCCTCGATAAACAGTTCAATATGTACCCCATTTGGGGCGTGGATGATACCAAGAACGATGTGCTCGCCTATTTGGCACAGCAGACCATCGACGAGGGCGGTTCGGTCGATCCGGAGCAGATCGTCGGTTACGATGTGCTCTTTGCGGATGCGCAAGAACCTCGCCGTTTCGGGCGAGACGGAGAGTTTTTCGCCTCGGGCAGGTTGGATAATCTCTCGTCGGTTCATGCCGGATTGTGTGCCTTAGAGCGCTATGTGGCCGAGAACGCTGACGAAGACTCGGCGCATACCGTGATGCTTGCAGGATTCGATCACGAAGAGATCGGTTCTGAAACCCGCAGCGGCGCCGCCGGTCCGTTCTTAGAGGATGTGCTGGTGCGGCTCTCGCAGGCTCGCGGGGAGAGCCAGGACGAATACCGCCGCTCGCTCGCCGATTCGGTATGCCTTTCGGCGGATGCCGGGCATCTGGTGAACCCGAACTACCAGGGGCATCATGACCCGACGGTGCGCCCGCTTCCCGGTGCTGGACCGCTGCTGAAGATCAACGCGAATCAGCGATATGCAACCGATGCGGTGGGTGCCGGTATTTTTGCGGCGGCGTGCAAGGCGGCGGACGTTCCTTATCAGGAGTTCGTGTCGAATAACAATATGCCCTGCGGTTCCACGATTGGACCTATCACCGCCACCCGGCTGGGGATGCGCACCATTGATGTGGGGATCGGACTGCTGTCGATGCATTCAATGCGCGAAATGTGCCACGTTCACGATATGGCATACCTGACCCGCGCGGTGGAAGGCTTCTACCGGTTGTAGCTGCCGCATCCTTTCTGTCCCGCCTCTATCGCCCATAAGTCGTACATTTTCCTGCATATCGTACGTTTTAACCCTACGAATATGCAGGAAAGTGTACGATATATACCGTTATACCGTGCCTAGGTGCACACATACCGACAACACATTCTCCCGCCGCGTCAGGCAGCGGGAGAGAAAGAGAACTCGGTGAAATACCTCAAACCATATTTTATATTTTGTGCTCGCGTTATGACTTTAGCCTGGCGAGTATCATCCCCGAAAAACCTTAGCGTACTGGCCGCCGTCATTATCTCTGCGCTCGCTCTGATCGCCTGCCCAATTCTGCTGGGTTATGGTGTTCAGCGCACCCTTGAAAACCCCGAAGTTTGGCGTCAAAACCTTGCCGTCCTCGTGATTCTTTACAGTTTTCTGTGGCTAATCGGGCAGAGCTTTCGATATCTTTTCTACCCTGCCTACGGGTTCATCGAGCAGAAAATGCAATCACGCCATATGGCGGATGCACTCGTCACCAGCATCGGCGCCGACCCGCGCGCACGCGCTATGCTAGGCGCCTCCGAAATTGCGTATGCTGTCGATGCGCAGGCCGCATCCATTCGCGAAACCCTCGCCACCTTGTACCTCTCAATTCTGCCCGCCGGGGTTGGTTGTATCGCCGGTGCTGTCTCAATTCTGGTGATGGGTGGCGTGCCGGAGCTAGGCATATTTTGCGGGTTTGTAGCTCTCTACCTGGCTGGAAGCATGCCGCTGATTGCGCGTCATCAGAAGTTTCAGGGCGAATTCTTTGACGGCTCAATGCGCAGTTTCGGCACCCTGGAAAACACGCTCCGCCTGTGGCGTGAAAGCAGAATCCTTGGGGCGGCTCCCTTTCTTCACGACCGATACGCCCAAGGCCGCCTGCCTGTAGAAGCAAAAGCTCTCAAAAGTTACCGTTACACCATGCTGTTACACACCTGGCAGGGCGCGATGCTGGCTCTATGCCTACTCGCAATAGTGCTCAAAACCGTATTATTCGGTGAAGGTTCTCCGGCGCAGATTACGGGTACTGCGGTGGCACTTATAGGAGTGTGCGCGGCGGCAATTGGTCCGCTCCAAGCCGTCGGCTTTGGGGTATCGACCATCGCGGTCTCGGCGGAGCGTTACCGGCAGGCGCACCATAAAATAGCCGCTTTTGCCGCCGAAGATTCGGGGTATCTCATCGACTACGTCGTAACCACAGGTGAGCTTTCCCTCCGCGTGGATGCACGCAACCTGAGTAAAACATCCTATGGTGTGTGTACGGTGAAGCCGGGTCGCCCGTGTTGGGTGCGTGGCGCATCCGGCGCGGGAAAAAGTCTGCTTTTAGAACGGCTTCTTGGGGTGCGTGCGACAAATAGCCCCACTCGCCTGTCGATGAGCGCGCCGCAAGGCACTCTTCGGTTCGTCTACCTGCCGCAGGAGGCTGGGCTGCTGGTTGGTACCGCGCATGAGAATGTGGCGTTTGGGCGCGACATTCCGGTGCATATATGCGACCGGTACCTGCAGGCGGTGGGGCTAAGCGAATTTACCTCTAGTGGTGCTCGATGTCATGACACCGTCGCGGGTGAGAACGGCAGCGTGTCCGGGGGAGAGGGCAGGCGCATCGCCTTGGCGCGTACTTTGGCGGCGGCCGAAACCTTGAATGAGCAGAAAGCCCTGAGCCCCGTGACCGTCATGGTTCTCGATGAACCGACCGCCGGGCTGGATGCGCCTACCCGCGCCCGCATCTGGGAACTGATTGAGCGAGCGGCCCATACCGCAATCGTGCTAGTGAGCACCCACGATGAGGATGCGCCCGCCCGGCAGGACGATACCGTGATCGAACTCTAATGCGGCGCGAAGTCTAGGAATGAGAGAGTTTTACCTGTAAAACATGCGGTAAAGTTGAATCAACCCTTTTCACCGGGGTAAGAGTACACGGCACGCATTATGAAATTTACCCCCGTGATGACTCTTAGGGTGGAGACGGCTGGAGCACCGCAGATTCCGAGCGCGCGAGGCACCAAATCTGTGTGCGGAAGGCACGCAAGTGCAGTAGGAACGCTGTTCTACAAGATAGTAGAAACGGCTCAAGCGATCCTTATCAGCTACATTCTGAGTTTTGCCGCTTATCTCAACCTATCGGAACCTATCTTAAAAATTCCGATAACCCCCGATAGGTTCCGATAACTATTGTTCCCCCTCCCCGTAAAAAAGAGCCTTTATGTAAATAAAGCGGTGAAAAATACTCTTTATTCACATAAAGGCTCTTTTTTATACCAGGGGAGAGGCGGGAGAGAGCCTATCGAATTAGCGAGAGCAGTTCCTCGTGCACGGTGGTATCGCCCGTGACTTCCGGGTGGAAAGAAATGCCGATAATGTTCCCGGCGCGCACGCCCACAATCTTGTCCTCATGATGCGCCACCACCTGCACGCTTTCACCGGTGCGGGTCACAATCGGCGCGCGAATAAACGCCGTATCGATCACGACTTCCTCACCTGAGGGTGTAAGCCACGGCAGATGAACCTGCGCCGAATCGACCTGCGAGCCGAAGGCGTTACGCCCAACCGAAACATCCAAAACACCGAGCGACTGCTGCCCCGGAGCCGGATCGTCAATCACAGTCGAGAGCATAATCAGCCCGGCGCAGGTTCCCAGGGTCGGCAGACCCCTCGAAATAGCCTCAATCAACGGCTGGCGCAGCCCAAAAATACGGGTCAGCCTGTCAATTGTGGAAGATTCGCCGCCGGGCAGAACCAGCGCATCCAGGTTCGCCAGCTGCTCGGCACTTTTGACGAGCACCACATGCGCCCCCAGGGATTCGAGCATGCGCGCGTGTTCAGCAACGCCGCCCTGCAGCGCCAAAACACCCACGGTTTTGCCCACACCGGGCAGGGCATCCGGGGGAAGAACCTCAGTCTCGCTCATGAGCCTATCTTTCTGCAACACGAGGTTGCGCACTTTGTAGAACGTTGAGTTGCGGGCTACGTTTGAGAGCACCAAACTCACCCGAGCAGATAACGTATCTGAACAGAGTCGGGGGCGAAGCCCGCACCGAGCTTCACCCCCTGCACGCCTTGACCGGGCGCCCTCACCTGAACCGAATATATCGATCGGCGAGCGCGCATCCGCCACGTGGCGGTCTGTACTTACCAGCCGCGCTCCGCCAGACGATGCGGCGCGGGTAGATCGGCAACGTTGATGCCGACCATGGCCTCGCCCAAACCGCGCGATGCATCCGCCAGTTTTTCGGGGTCGTTGTAGAACGCGGTTGCCTTCACGATGGCCTTAGCGCGTGCCTCGGGGTTGCCGGATTTGAAGATGCCGGAACCGACGAATACACCGTCCGCACCCAGCTGCATCATCATGGCGGCGTCGGCGGGGGTTGCCACGCCACCGGCGGTAAACATGACCACGGGCAGCTTACCGGTCTTCGCAACTTCGAGCACCAGGTCGTAGGGGGCGGCAAGTTCTTTCGCCTTCACGTACAGCTCATCAGGCATGGTGCTGTACAGGCCCTGCAGCTCGGCGATCTGGCGCTTAATGGTGCGGATATGCTTGGTTGCCTCCGAGACGTCACCGGTGCCAGCCTCACCCTTCGAGCGGATCATAGCGGCACCCTCGGCGATACGGCGCAGCGCCTCACCCAGGTTGGTGGCGCCGCATACGAACGGCACCGTGAACTGGTGCTTGTCAATGTGGTTCACGTAATCGGCGGGGGAGAGTACCTCTGACTCATCAATGTAATCCACCTTGAGGCTTTCAAGAACCTGCGCCTCAACAAAATGCCCGATGCGCGCCTTCGCCATCACGGGAATCGAGACGGCGCTAATGATGCCCTCAATCATGTCGGGGTCGGACATACGGGCCACGCCACCCTGCGCACGAATATCGGCGGGTACGCGCTCAAGCGCCATGACGGCGACGGCACCAGCATCTTCGGCGATCTTGGCCTGTTCGGGGGTGACGACGTCCATGATGACGCCGCCCTTGAGCATGTCGGCAAGCCCGCGCTTCACGAGCGGGGAGCCGGTTACTGGGGAATTAGTCTGTTCAGTCATGCCCCTATTTTCTCACGTTTGGTGCATGTACGCTCACTTTGCGACGGAATTTCTGCGGATGCGCGCGCATCTTTGTGTCTGCGTGACACGAATCGTCATATTTCGTGATGCTCACGGCGTTATACAGCCTCGTAAGCCGACTCCTATAGAACAGATAACTAGACCGCTCGGTGTGCATCCCCTGCACGGGGTATCTTACATTCGCGCGTCTTTTGCATTTAGAACCACAGTACCGCGAAAAGAGTACAGCTCAGTATTAAAGCCCCGTATTTTTACCCCGTGATATGTTGGAATACGCGCGCCTTCACAGGTGTTATTCTGGCGCTGTTTATTTCTCTTCAACCTCCAACACACATCAAGGAGCATCACCGTGCTTGAAGTCATTATTGCCCTATCGCTGGCAATTCTTCTGGGTAATATCCTCGCCCATAAAATACGGA
>ERZ1036435.347-NODE-347-length-24379-cov-11.724511_pt1 | contig 24379 bp, 13 predicted proteins | sample MGYA00514223_ERZ1036435 | MGnify/ENA primary metagenome ERZ1036435 (study PRJEB33795, sample SAMN09464927) | human gut metagenome | host: Homo sapiens | place: USA: Stanford, California | collected 2016-08 | study: EMG produced TPA metagenomics assembly of the... | reverse complement strand
GGCCCGTCCGGGTCCCTCTTCGCTTCGCATGTCTCGATTTCCTTGCGGCTCTGTCTGCGGCTCTGTCTGTGCCTGTAACTGTGCCCCACAGAGAGAGAGAGAGAGAGACAGAGACAGAGACAGAGAACGGGCGCAGAAGACACTGCCAAAGCGTTCAGCCAATAAAAATAGGAAGTGCCGTGTTTGAGTACATGCAGGGATGGAAGCACGTTTGTTTACATTTCTACGACCGCAAGAGAGAAGGGAGCTGGAACTCGATCCGTCCTGCACTTAATCCTCGAGATGAAAAATTCGCTGGAAAAATAATATATAAACAATACTTGAATACTTAAACAATACTTAACCAATACAAGCTACAACTATAACTACACAACTACACAACTACACAACTACAATTACTATAAATTTAAATATGCGTGCTGCTGTTGTTTCTGCTGTTGTTTTGGGCCTTTTCTCCCAGGTCTTGGCCACTCCTCCAGCTTGTTTGCTGGCCTGTGTTGCTCAAGTTAGCAAGCAATCCTCTCAATGCCACACTCTGAACCAAGTCGGCTGTTTCTGCGAGAACGAAAACACCGCCATCAAGAACTGTCTAGACTCTATCTGTCCAAACGGTAACAGCGACGCCGCTTACACCGCTTTCAAGAACTCCTGTGGTGACGTCGGAAAGGCTGTCGCATCTGTCTCTAGCTCCATGTCTAGCTCAATGTCTAGTTCTGCTTCTAGCTCAATGTCTAGCTCCGCTTCTAGCTCTTCTAGTTCTGCTTCTAGTTCTTCTAGTTCTATCTCTTCCGTCTCTTCCAGTACTTCCTCTGTTGTTACCACTGGTTCTTCTTCTGCTCCAAAGGTCTCTGAGTCTACTACCTCCACTCCTTCCTCTACCGCATCTTCTACTTTCACCATCACTTCTTCCAAGCCTTCCTCAGTCTCCTCTACCAAGACCTCCCAAAAGCCATCCTCATCCCACGCTATCTCCACTTTCAGCGCCGGTGCTAACGCCATCAACGCTGGCTCCGGTTTGGCTGTCATCGCCGCCGCTGCCCTATTGATCTGATCTTACCACTCATATCAATTGCTCATGAATCTTTTTGCCATCATTACTCCCCTTCCTAATGAAATTCAGAAAGAAATATATTCAGAAACATAAGGGAAGCTAACTGAAAAACTGCTGTGTTCTAGCACATTTAAAGGTTCTTTTTTTTTCTCTAAATTACTTTACTTACACCTGGTTTTTTTTTTCTTATTCACGGTTTTCTTACTATTTCACTTTGAAATTACTATATAAACAATAAATATATATCGCTAACTATAATATATCAATTTTATCACAAACACACGTGTGTAAGAAACACAATAGAAGCAATGCACACCATGCAATTTCTATAACTTTACTGCTTCTTCTGTCTCTTGGGTTTCAAAGACTGCTCGTACTCGTTCAGCTCAGACCGCAACCGCTCCGCTAACTCACGGTCATCGTACCCATCCAGCTGATACCACAGGTTATACCCAGACAACCGCGTCCCAACCGCCAGCACATCTTCCATGTACCCACGCACTTCCTCCTTGGGGTCAAAACTGTTCATCATTATGGAGTTGAACTTGACATGTATGCCACTAAACGTCACAGTCATCGAAGAAAACAACGGCGACGGACACTTCTTGTCCCGAAACACATTGTACTCATCGGTAACCCGCTGCTTCTCCTCCGCATTGTGAATCCGCCTCGTCAGCTCCTTCACTTGCCTCTTGTAGAACCGCGTTATGTCGCTCTGGTTGTGTATCTGCAGCCACGACATCTTGTACCTGTTCGATTCCGGAATATACTGTATAATAGCCTTCTTGGGCAACAGAAAACGGAAATTCGTGTTCTCAGCAAACTCAAGAACAAGCTCAGCACCTGTCACATACTTCTGCTGGAAAGCTGTTAGCTGCATCTCCTTCTCCTTCTCAGTTAACTCGTCAGCAACCTTTGGCGCCTTGTTATACTTACGCTTAGGTTGCTGACTCTTATTCCCGTCACCATCGCTGCTTTCTTTTTTTATCACGCTATTGGCATCCGTTTCCTTCTTAATACTTGCCTCTTGATTATCTGAGGAGGCAGACTTTTCGCTATTATCCCTACTTTGAATTTCACTCTCTGGTTTGTTCTCCTCGGAATGTGTCTGCGGTTCAGTCGCTTGTTCAGCTGTCGCTTTTTTGTCACTTTCGTTAGTCTTTGATTCTTGAAGTATCTCGGATTTACTACTGTCAGCGCTAGTCTCATTACTATCGGTAGGCTTACTCTGTGCTTTCTGTACTTCGGGTTTTGCAGGTGGTGTCCCCGGAGGAGGCAAATTCTTTGCCAGTTCGATTACTCTCTTGAATTCTTCTATTTCTTGCATGTTAGCTTGCCCATTCGCAACCTTGGCCATCAATTTTTTCAATTCAGGGTCTCTTTGTGCCATGATATTCAAGTTGGCAATCATATGTTGGTCCGAGTTCTTTTTGTTCTGTTCCTTTTTTGGCTTAGATGTGCTAGCTTTCTGTTCTTTTACTCGTTCTTTGTTCATAAGTTTCCTTTGCCTCTCTTCTTCTTTCTGCCTCTGCCGTGCTTCTGCTTGCTCTTTCTTAGCCCGAGCTCTAGCTTCCTTTTGTAATTGCATCTGTTTCTCCCTTTCTTGTTTCTTCAATTGAAGCATCTGCTTCTTCTCCTCTGCTCTTTTCTTCCGTTGCTCCGATTCAAGTTTCTTTTGTTCTTCTTTTTCTTTCTTCTTATACTCTTGCTCCTCTTGCCATTTTTTCTCCTTCTCGTCATCCTTAACTATAAACAGTTTGATGGAAAAGGTATGAGGACCCGCCATTAACTCACAATCGCACATTCTCTGCATTCTATCTTTACCGCTTGCATCTTGTTCCTTGGAAGATTCTAGCTCTTTTATTATACTCTCATCTTTAATTGCTAAGGAAGGGACCTTGTTGGCTCTAGTCCAGTACACTTCAAACATTTCACCTGATATCCACGTCCTTCTTGAGCTTAGTAAAGAGCTGTATAATACACCCGAGTCTCGTACTGACAGCGGGAATGTTAATGCAGAGTTGTATTGTGGGACATCTAAACTACATGGTAGACCAGCTACCAGTTCAAACGGCCTTCCACTTCCATTCCCAGTCTGTAGAGTACCTTCTGTCTTCAATGTACCATCGTCGTTAAACTCATTGTATGTCTCTTCTTCGCTGTGTTTCTCTTCTTCGTCTCCTCTTCTTCTTCTCCGCCGCGAAGCTCGGCTTCTTGTTCCTTTTGTGTTGTCGTCAACTTCTTCTATAATATTACTAGTGTCTATTCCATCTTCGACTTTCACGGCATTCCGAGCTCGCAGTGCCACTGCCATGATATGTCTCTGTTCTAACTAGACCTAGCGCAGTTCCCTTTACAACTTTAAACACTAGAGGGATATGTATTAATGTAAAGATCAAAGTGGTTGGAAGTTGCAAAGATCAAGTTCAAATGCCTCTAAAATAACCTCGATGAGCTCTCTTCTGCTGTTATGGCATTCCGCACCGCCAACAACGAAAGAGTAGTTTATGTAAAACGTATAAAGTGATATTATGGTAATGATGTAATAGCAGTCGGGGCATTATAGAAGTGAAATGCAGAATTAACAGTAATACTATTTTCATTCTATACTATATGTGCTACTGATCTAGTAGAGCCCTTAAATATGGAATTATGAAGAAAAAAAAATTAACTTACTAGGCTAATTTACAAAATTATGTTCAGATATAGAATATGGTCTCGTTCGCTATATTTTAATATTGTAAGCGTCCGTATAACTTAAATTGAGTCTATTTGTGAGGAAGGGACCTTTTCCAGTATTAATTTTACACTTAAGTTTTTTTGGTTGTAAGGGGGGATTCGTAAAAGATATTTTGTGTTGTAATTTAGAATTTGGGTTGTCTATCTTTATTTTACTCATGAAAGTACTTAAGCGGTGGCCTTTTGCAAAGCTTGCTTGATGTCTTCTAGAAGGTCTTCACCGTCTTCAATACCGACTGATAATCTAACTAGATCGTCAAAGACACCGGAGGCTTCTCTGGCTTCCTTTGGAATACCACCGTGGGTCATCACAGCTGGGACTTCTAGTAGAGATTCGATACCACCTAGAGATTCAGCCAAAGTGAATAGTCTGGTAGAGGAAGAAAACTTAGCAGCGGCTTCGGCACCACCCTTGATTCTGAAAGAAATCATACCACCACCTAGGGCTTCTCTGTGTTGCTTCTTGACGACATCGTAGTTTGGATGAGATTGTAGACCTGGGTAGTTGACGGCAACGACGTTTTCGTTGCTCTCTAGGAAAGTGGCGATCTTGGTGGCGTTCAAGGATGCTTGTCTAACACGCAAGTGCAAGGTCTTTAGACCACGGTGGGTCAACCAAGCGTCGAATGGGGATGGGATACAACCGATGGCGTTTTGTAGGAATTGCAATCTTTCGTAGATGTCCTTGCTGTTGGTGGCCAAGACACCTAGAACCACATCGGAGTGACCGTTGATGTACTTGGTAGCGGAGTGTACGACGATGTCAGCACCGAACTTCAATGGGTTGGACAAGTATGGGGACAAGAATGTGTTGTCGACGACCAGTAGGATGTCCTTGTTGATCTTCTTGACGTTTTCAGCGACCAATTGGATATCGGTAACCTTTAGAGTTGGGTTAGTTGGGGACTCGATCCAGACCAACTTGGTGTTGTCCTTGACAAGCTTTGGCAAGTCTTCGATCAAGTTGTTGGTGAAGGAAGTGTCAACACCGTGGGCGTTGGCAACTTTGGTGAAGTATCTGTGAGTACCACCGTAGACGTCACCGATGGAGACAGCGTGAGAACCTTGAGGCAAGGATTGCAAGATCACAGCGGTGGTAGCGGAACCGGAAGAGAAGGCAAGACCGTACTTACCACCTTCCAAAGAGGCAATGGCAGCTTCTAGGTTCTCTCTGTTTGGGTTTTGGGATCTAGAGTATTCATATGTACCAATTGGCTTGGCTGGCTCGCTTTGCTTGAAAGTAGTAGACAAAGAAATTGGCTCAATAACAGAACCATGAATGTCTTCATGAGCACCAGCATGAATAGCCTTGGTAGCAAACTTGTCAGATTCTAATAGACCCATTGTGAATTTAGCAGTTGTAGTTAGTTGTAGTTTGTTGTAGTTTTTTAGTTGTAGCTCTTGGAATTAAACCGACTCAAAGCAAGTCATAAAAGCAGAAAACTCAGCGTCGTATTTATACTACCCAATCGGGATCCGATGCCCACCCTCGCCACTATTATCAAATTTTTCGTCCTTCCTTCTCCTGCTTGCATGCTATTACTAGCCAAACTCATCTCATTTCCCTCGAGAATCGATAGGCTTTCCTTTTTTTTCAGCTATTTTTCATCACATTCACTTAGAAAGTACCGCACACAAGGGACGGGACACAGTTTTTTTTGCTCCTTCCAAACTGACATCAAATCCATTCACTGCGGGAAATCAAGAAGCAGTTTTTTGGTTTTTTTCACTTCACTGCGCGCACAAGATCAAGTTCCTGGCGCACGGCACTGCCGTCTGTGGATACTGTGGGGAGGGAAGGGGGGGAATGGAAGAGTCACGTGAATTTTTAATGCAATAATGCTCACAAAGTGTAATTGGTATACAACAAGAGTATTGTATACAACCACGGAATTGTGTTGCAATTACTGTCTCAGGTAGTTGAAGTCGTCTTGTATCTCTGAGTCACGTAGTGTGGAGAGGGAAGGTGCCCCCGGGAAGGCGTGGTAGTATTTCTTGAGCCCTTCGAGGTCGCTCAGCTCGTTGTTCAGGCGCATTCTGTCCACAATAACTTCGAGCTTGTCGACTGGGTTGCCGTTGTAGCGGTAAGAGATGTTCTCGCATTCGAGGTCCTCGGATAAGGGTTCGCCGAGGTAACGTCTGGGCTGTGCGGGTCCCGCGTACCCAGTGATGCAGCTCAGTGTCTTGTTGGCGGTCTTGACAGGGACGTGGTAGTTGATGTCGGGAATAATTATGTCCATGTCACGTCTCTCCTTGTTGATGTCGTACCACTTGGTTGTGGTGTCCTGCAGCAGTTGCGATCTGAGCTCGTTGACGCAGCGCAGGAAGTTTTGGTGTATCATAGTACGTGTGGCCCTCGTCTCGATGTCTATGCATTTCAACTCATACTTCTGTCTCTGGTACGTCCTGTGTAGCTTAAAGTCACGCAGCTTGGATATCTTCTCGTAGTACTCATGCAACTCCGGGTGTGAGCCCTCAACACACATCTGTAACTCTGTTTCGAGCCTCCTCAGCTTGTTCTCATAAAGCTTCTGTCTCAGCTCAGCAAAACTGTGCTCTATCTCAGTTATATCTTTCAGCGCCTGTTGTCTGCGCTCCTCCAGCACCATAGGCAAGATGAAACTCTTCTTGCGCTTCTTCTTCTTCGAAGAATCACTCGTCTCAACATTGTCTACCGTCTGTGAATCCTCTTCGTCTTCTTCATCCTCATCAATGTCGTCATCCTCATCCTCATCATCGTCAGCATCACCCACAGCACCTTCATCCTCGTCAATATTGTTCGCTGCCTCTTCATCATTGCCTTCTTCTTCTTTCTCACCTTCTTTAACTTCGCTTTCTTCAGGGCCATTTTCATCTGCATCGGTATTCTCTTTTGTAATGTCGGCTTTAACTGGAGCTTCAACTGGAGCTTCAACATTGTCGGGAGCAGAGTTAGGGTCTGTTGGTTCTTCTGGCACAACATCATGAAGTTGATCTTCCGATTGCTTTGACTCTGTGCCAATTACGGTATCTGTGTCCGCCAGATCATTACTTACTTCTTCCGGCTGAGGTACCGGCTCTGCACTTTTTGGTTTTTCATTGGATTGATGTTCTAATGTATCTTTCTCTTCATTTAACCGCTCTTCCGTACCCATTGGTGTTGATTCTTCAGTCTCTTTGTCAGGTACACTGATCTCATTTGATGCCTGATCAGCAGTCTGGAGCTCTGTAGTATTCTCTGAGGGTATTACTGGAGGTTTTACATCTTCCATCGTATTCAGTGGACTACTAATTGGTTCCACAGGAACTGAATCATTCGTTTCTGTTTGGTTGTCGTTACCTTGATTCTCATTGTTTACTTCGGAAGCTTCAACTTGCTCTAACTTGGGCTTCTTGTCTTCAAATACATCTTCGGTCGCATCGTCATCTAAACTGCGCTTTCTACTGAGTGTCTCAGCATCCACTACTAACTCTTTCAAAGGCGGGTGTTTACCATCATCATCGTCGTCATCCATCTTCTCAGTGTCAGCATCGCTGCTCACACAGTATTCAGACAAGTTCAGCTCGCTTCTCATGGTGATCACCTCGCCGTCTTGTCCGTTAAAGTCAATATTAGACAAAACACTCTCTTGATCTTCCTCTATCGCCTCATTTCCAGGAATTCTATCCTCCATGGGCTCCTTCTCTACTTCTCTATTCTCCATGATTTTCCAAACCTAGTCGCTTACCAAAATCTATTAGCAACACTAACAATTTCAAGTGAGATCCCAACACTGTTTGAAGAGTTTCTATATACTATCCTTAGCCTTAGTACTTCTAAACTACAAACCTCACAATGAATTGCAAGCTCATCCCTCCCATTTCATTATCTTTGTTGCCTTTTCCGATTTTATATAGTCAAAGAAAAAAATAGCGATTTTTGGCAAAAGTCCTACAATTTTGGGCAGTTAAATAGAAGATAGCGTAACCTCGATAAGGCTAGTATTATTTTAAGTCTACTTGGTCCTATTTTATTTGGATAACGGCACTATATTGCTTCCAAATACTATCATTTGTGTGATTTCTTTTCGTCGGTGCCCTTTAGGAAGTTGTATGCTGATTTGCGTTTGAACCCAGGGATTAAGGATTGGATTACTGTATATAAGTAGTGAAGGAGTATAATGGATCTGAAGGTTTCATATGAGCTTGATAAGCTTAAGGATATAGTCGAGGAGCGGACCCGACTGATTGATGAGCTTTCTATGGAGCCATCTAAGTCTGATACAATATCGCTAAAATCACAACTGAGCACAGTTCTAGACTTGCTGAACTCTGTAGGTGGTGATGATATAGGTGAAATTAAGGATTATATTGATGAATATAATAAGGTACTGGCTCAGCTTAGTGAAGATACTGCAGTAGATGTGGGATTGTACACTTTCTCTCCCAAACAAGACATAGCATCAAAGCCAGATGAAAGTAGAGCTAACGCGGGTGATATAGATGAGGAGGAAATTGAGGATGATGAGACTAGGAAACGTGTACGGTTTAATGATGATCTTGAGACATTTCCGAACGAAGATACTGAGCAGGATGCGCCTGCATCAGCCGCAATGACTTTTCAACCATATCATGACTATGAAGAAGACACTACGAATTCTTCGCCGAGTACTTCTGATAAACGTGTAAATGCTGGTCATATGATATCCAATGACGAACTATTTGCTCGCCAACAGCAGCAATTGTTGGAACAAGATACACATCTTGATTCCTTGGCAACGACCATTAAGAACACTCACGGCATATCTATTGATATAAATCAAGAATTAACAGACCAAAATGAGCACATATTGGATGATATGGAGAATTTACTGGATACGAGTTCAAGAAATCTGGAAAGGGCGCGCAGGAGGTTGGACAGCTTCCAACGCACAGCAAGAGAAAATGGGCCATGCTCAATTATTGTTATGCTAACCATCATTCTCATCTTCTTATTGATTATCCTCTGAAGCATCTCAGTTTGATAAGATTGACCATTATTACAGATACTACCATTCAATATTTCTCAGCATCCACAGCCATTCATGTATAAAGTGGTAGCAAGTTAATATTTGCGATAATACCATAGATGGACCACCGATGAAATCAAGATTATGGATCCTCTAATTACCCGTATAAGTCATGTGATTCTGATTCGGCTCATCACAGAGACACCCCCAATGCTGCTCGAAAGCAAAAAAAAATTTCGCAGCTGATCGCTCAGAAAATTCTGCAGGGGGGTCACGGATTGTTACTGATAATCTTGCGATGGCCACCCATCTTGCTGTTGGCATACTATTACTAAGCAGTGTTGCGATTGATCAGTTTTGATGAATATCTCAGTATAACAGGGTGCATTGACGCTTATAGTAGAAGTATAAGTATGCCATTGAGATTCGATTTGGTTTATGCTGAGGAGCGCAAGTCGATTCAGACCGAGAAGTACTTTAGGAGTCATACAGTGGCATACAATGGCTGTATTAAGGAAGAGAAAGTCATCAGCTAAAGAAATTGCTGTTAAAAATGAGAACAGTGAGGTTACGAAGTCCAAGTACTTCAAGGAGAGAGTTAAAGTAAAGAAGGAGAGAGAGGTGGACATAAGCCATGACCGTGATTATGTCGATATCAACTGGGTCAAGTCTTTAGATAGTGAGAACTATTTCAAATGGATTGTGAGTAGAAATGGTAATGTTCCTAATAGATGGAGCCAGCCATTTGATGACACTATCTTCACAGATTTAGATGAAGAGAGTTTTAAACTGCTACCGAAAAACTTTCCCGAAATCTACAAGAAGATGAGGTGGATGAGATCATTTATAAGAGCACCTGTTGATCTTATTGGGGGTTCTTCTATTCCGATGACTGTGGGAGAAATGTGCGGTATAAAAAAATCGGAGATTCTTCCCAGGAATTACAGATTGCAGGTATTGGTGGGAGTTATGTTGTCAGCTCAAACTAAAGATGAAGTTACTGCCATGGGAATGTATAATATTATGAAATATTGTATTGAGGAGCTCAAAGATGCTCAAGGAATTACTCTAGATGCCTTATTGAGAATAGATGAACAAGTTCTCGATGAACTAATACATTCCGTTGGTTTTCATAAAAGGAAAGCGAATTTTATTAAAAGAACAGCAGCCATCCTTAACGAAAAATACGATCAAGACGTTCCAGACAATGTGACTGATATACTTGGTCTACCTGGTGTAGGACCAAAGATGGGATATCTAACTTTGCAAAAGGCTTGGGGTAAAATTGAAGGAATATGTGTCGACGTTCATGTTGATCGGTTGTGTAAGATGTGGAAATGGGTCGACCCGGACAAATGCAAAACACCAAATGACACCAGGAAACAACTACAGAAATGGCTACCGCCGAGATTATGGACTGAAATAAATGGACTACTTGTAGGTTTTGGACAAGTAATTGGTAAATCAAGAGGTGCCAACTTCGACATATTTCGTGTTAATATCGATGAGAGTAAACAGCGTCAACTTACGGAAAAGACTTTCACAACATTATCTAATTTGAATGAGTCCATAAGGTCAAATATAACAAGTTATAGTAAATGGATGGGATTTTTGATGAAATTAGACTTGAAAAAGCTTGAGAATGATATGAAGGAAGAGTTGGATGTCTCGATAGTAGAAGGTGAACAAAACTCCATGGAGCTCAAGAAGGAACCTCATTCTTCCATCGACAATAAATTAGATGTTGGAGTCAAATTGGAAGAGAGTTGTGCCATCAATGTCGACACAAGTTTGAAATCTGAAATACTAATAAAAAAAGAACCTGACACTAGTCTTTTCGTATAATTCTCATCTGGAGCTGGTCTTACAGTAAATCAAATCATCTACATAAATATATGTAATCATCTTATGGATACTATATTCATTTTTCGAATGACAGAAATGTACTTTTATGAAAGAATTACTATATTAATGGTATTTACGAAGTTGTAAGTCGGCTTCAGTCTTTAGGTTACAAGCCTTAGCTTATGATTTCTTTACATTTTTTCATACTTTTGTTGGCAAAGTATCGTACATCAAAATCTGGATCTTCACAAAGATCCTTTAAAGATGGGTAAATGGTATCCGTTACTAAAAGTTTGTATTGATCTCCACCTTTGCTTAAAACTTCAACAATGATTGGATAGGTATTAGCAACATTAAATCTAATGTTTGGAACTTGATCGTTAGCTAGTTCCATGACATGAGGTAGTATCTGATTTGCCACAAACTCTGGTGATAATACAGATACTAATGCTTTAAATGTTTGCAGTAAGGTAATTCTGTAAATGAAATTCTCGAGCATATGAGAGTCTAGGTTTAACAAGCGGGGAACGACTTCGTTGTTACACCATTCAGAGCCAAAGATGTTGGTTAGTTTCTGTAGGTTTTTTATTGCTGCTTCTCTTATCGAGTATACGGCATCCCAAAGCCAAGAAAGGCATAGGTCACTCAGCTGACTATTAAAGAAATCTACTCCAAGTTGTTCAGCCAGAATTGGAATATATTCAATAATGGCCAGACGTACATGCCAGCTACTATCTTTTGCTAGTTCAGAGATTGCAGGTAATAAAGAGTCCGTTAACATATCAATACCAATTACCTCATTCACTACTTTGAGTTTGCCAATAATGTTTAAGCGCACATCAGGAATTTCATCTCTTAGCATGTTTAAAAATATAGGGAAGACATATTCGATAACTTGTTCCTTTGGTAGTAGCAACACGATATCAGATATACCTGATGCCAATGATGCACGTACGTCTTCATTTTCATCCATACTTAAATTTTGGAGGACAGGCACTATTTTATTAAGTACAACATGTGAGTCATTGACAAATTTGGAAAAATAGGACACTTGTTTGGCAATTGCTTTCCTTACGTCACCTTCACTATCTTCACATAATTTTAAAAATGGATCCAGTAATTCTTCTATATAGGATGGATTTGAAGAAAAACCTTCTGTTAACTCACCAAATTTGTCCGCAACTACATAACGAACTCTCCATGCCTCATCTCCAGCTAGTGAAAGTGCCGAATTTAATAGATCTCTTGAATGTGTATCGTAGCCCTTTTTATTGAAAAACTTAACTATGGATATCAGGCAGTCTACAGCCAAGAATTTGACAGAGTCCTGCTGGTCATTAATGACAGTTTGGAAAGTGGTAGAGATAAACTCTAAATCTTTGTCAGTACAGAATTCTGGGTTCTCAGTAAGTAAATCAATTAAAATTGGAAGATTCTTACCTACTGCTCTTCTAACCATTGGCGTTTCATCATTTACCAACGTCATAAACAAATTCCACAGATCTACTCTGGACTGTACATCCTTAACCCTTAAGAACACAGATTTGAATAAACCACAGGCGGAAACCTTTGAAGAAAACCATGTTTCAGAAGCCAATCTTTGTAGTAGAGGCACAAAATACTTGAATAATTCATCATCGGGCATTTGTTCCGCTACTATGTTCAATGAATCCACAGCTTTCTCTCTAACAATTGTTTCTTCTGCGCCGGCGAGTATATCTAGTACGGGTAATATGGTGGAAGCATGCTCCGCACCACCAACATATGGAACGAAGGAACCAAGTTTTTCAGCTAGAACAGTAAATACTTCATCTTCATCATCTTCTGCAACCTCAGTTAAAAATGGAATTAATTCATTACGGGTTCGGTCTGGTCCTAAAGCTATAGCTATCTGATCAATCTTCTTCGTAGCTTCTACACGATTTGAAATATCATCATTCTTCAAGTCATCCATTAGCAAAGCCAATGGGTACAGATCTTGATCAGCTTGTGCCATTATTGTGTTTTCTTCTATATGTAATTCTCAATGATATCGAATAATGATTGTTTTAGATCTAAAACGAATGATTAAAAAAATGACAGGTCCAGTAATGTGTTGAGCAATTATCACTGTGGTGCGGTTCAATCTATAAAAACTATGCAAACCAATTAAACAATGTAACCTATTTCTCTTTTCTGAAGTGAAATGGCTGCAATAATAAGTATGTTCGAGATTGAATTATCCGGAAAATCAAATGACAATAGGATATGTTTGTGCTTTCCTTATTCAGCGTAACGACCACTAAAATATACGCCCTTTAAAGATGGAAAAAAGCTCTTGATTGTCCTTGTAATCTTCAGTAACAGAATGTTGGTGTTTCTAGACAAAATTCAGTCAAACTTGACCCTTTGAAGACACTATTAGTTGTACGTTTCTTTCCAATATTATTGCTTATTACCACAATTTAGCTAATTTTTGGCGGATTTCGAAGGGAAGGGGGGTTTTCAAAGGGTCGGAAGGCAGCGAAGGGGCCTTTGACTGAAAAAAAAAAAATGACACCTCGTTGATCATGCTACCTATCATTTCCTTATGTCTTTTCGTGTTGGAGTCATGTGACTTATAATGACCAGATGGGAGGCTAAGTAATAATATTGCTTAGACACTTTTATACTATCTGATTGTGAGTAGGGAAGGTAAATATATGTTAAGTAAATAGTCAGATATATCTGTAAATAAGATTTGTGTATTACTAGAACAGTAACATTTCTTAATGGACTATGAGTCTTATCTGGTTTTAAATTAATAATTACTTAAACTGCTACCAAAATATATAAAATGGATAGACAATCCACTAATTATTCCTGTAAGTATCTAAATTAGTATGAATAAATATAAATAAACAATCGTTATTGGATATTATGTTATTGTGATCATGTACAGGCATAAATAGGCTATATGCATTTAAATATGAAGTTCATAGTTTTCTGTTCATTAAATAAAAGAAATGCAAGGTCGACTCATATATAGTCCTTTGAATATTGAGAAACTGAAAAAGAACAATTATCAAAATCCATAAGTTTTTTCTGGTGAAGACAATAGGCTGGAGTTGATTATGAATCAATGAGAAAGAACAGGAATATATATGTTATTAGCTTTTTTTAAGGGAATATTCAAACGGAGTAATAAAGGATACTATAACTAAATGACTAACCATTCATCATTATAGATATCATCAATTGTTGGTCTCTTTTGCACATTTCTATTCAGAATTTTAGCAATGAGAGTAGTACATTGCTCACTAACAAGTTCACTACTATTAAATTTCAATTCACCCTCAAGAATTTCATCAATGTTATAAAATGGATTCTCCTTGAATACTATAGTGTATAATAGAATACCAATTGCCCAAATATCTTGCGGTTTACCCTCATATGGACTACCACCAAGGACTTCAGGCGCAGCGTAGTCTATTGTACCGACAAAAACGTCAAAAGGCCCGCTCTTAACATAGGCTGCCGAACCAAAATCAATAATTTTGACAAATCCTTGTGAATCAACAATAATATTCTCGTCTTTAATGTCCCTGTGTACAATACCTTGGTCATGAAGGTGCTTAACACCAGATACAACTTGTTTAAATAGAAGCTTTGCCTCTATTTCTGTCATGTTAGTTTTAAATTCAATCAAATCAAACAAATCAATGCTACCAGTTTCTCCATGAACAGGTGTTTCAATGTAATAGTAATCGTCATCTTCAAAGAAATCCAGTAATGTCAAAATGTTCTCATGTGGTTCCTTTGATATTGTGGCCATTATTTGGATTTCCGATGGTATTGTACCCAATTTTCTGTCACGAACCCAGGTATCAACCAAAATACGCTCCTTAAAGATCATCTTGATGACAACAATGTATCTTTCGGTTTTATGCAAGCAAAGATTTACTTTACCATAAGCACCTTCACCCATGTTTTGTAAAATGATAAAATCCGAAAGTTTTTTGGTATGCTTCTTTGCTCCAATTGGATTTGGATTCATCGTCAAGAAGGTAGTTGGGGCAATATTGCCCTCTTGAAGATTTATAGGTGTAGTTGTGGCTGACCTGTTGTTGGCTAAAGAGTCGCTGCTATGCTGAATAGAAATCTTACTCATGATGAAGCTCTGGTTCACTTTGAAGTTCTCTTCCTTAACAAACTGTGATTTATCTTTGTGATAAATCTTTGTTAAAGCCAGTTTTCTCTTCAATTCAGGGTCTTCAATATCCTTCTCAATCTCCAAATCATCAAATACCTCATCCATACTCACATCCTTATGAGTATCTTTGTCAAACAAAGTTGAATCCTTTGAGGAAACGGATGAAGATTTAAATCTCTCTGGCTGATTATCTCTATCAACATCCGATAGTTTTGTTAGTTCACGCAAAGGACGTGAAGAAATATGGGGGGATGACTTACTAGAAGAGCATGTAGAACTTCCTTCACTGCTGACAACAGCTAGATCATTTTCTTTTAGCATATGTAGTTGAGAAGGTGTTGTAGTGTAATCATTGAAAAATACATCTCTCGAATGAGTTATCCATACCAAAATTACGTTAGAACTCATAACTCTAACTTGGAAGTCTACCTTAATCATACCACCGTCTCTATGGACTGCATCAATACCAATAGATGTATAGAACTCATCTTTGCGACCCATCATTTCGGCACGCAACTTACGGAAGAAGTGTTCAGTCAATACCAAACCTCTGTTTCTATGATTTGTGACTGTCAGTGCTGGATATCTCAAAGATGTGAACTTTAATAGTTCTGAAAAGGATGGTATAATATCAGTTATTGGTTTGCCAACCATATCAGAGAAATGATAACCAAACATATTCTTAACAATGGATTTATTAAAGCTAATCATTTGATAATTATGAGAGTCAACCACAAACAGACCGGCTTGGTATGGGATACCGTGAATTTTCAATTTCATCTCATTCTCTAGAATAGTAGCTGATACAGCACATGGAATACTATGAGACAAATGATTCAGTGTGAAATATCTAGTGAAGTTGATTCTGTTTGACACTCTTAGCTGTAAAGGTAGCAGATCATCATCCAGGTTATGAAGTTTACCATTGCAGACATCTTCAATAGTTTGTGCCAATGAAGTACTAATCATAGAGATATTTGTAATTTCATCAGCAAACTTAACACTTTTCTTAGCCGGTTCGGCTACCTTAGAGTCTGATGACTCGTCATCCTCTTCCTCAGAATCCTCCTCATTGAGACCCAAATGGAACGTAGGATGTTTGTTCTCAGGCTCTTTCTTTTTTGCAGCTTCTAGCAAACCACATCTATCTAAAACAGATGTCACTGAGAAATCATCTAAGCTGAGCATTATATCAGCGTAATCACATGGAACTTTCTCAAATACACAGACCAACATGTCATTCTTTCTCTTCGCCCAAAATGAAGCCCATATTAGATTAGTATTGTCACCACCAGGTTGTACAATTCCTATAATTTCACCTGTAAAGACCAATTCTTGTCCCTCAGTAGAAGAGAGCTTATTAACCACAAAGTTTCTGCTGTCAGTATGAATTAAATCTAATAGAGTCAAAGCTCTTAAAGCATTTTTGGATATGCCAAATATAAGACATGCTAAATCATTTGCTGCTCTAAACTGCCAAGGATCGTTCTGTGAGCATGTAAAAATTGCTTGCGGAGCGGAGTTCTTAGTTGAAGTAAAAGTTCTCAATATCCTTCCGTAATCTTGCTGAGGTCTGAATTCACCTAATGAAACTGAATCATCTGCCATAGCAGATATATCTTCTAGTTCATTCACCAGTTCACCGTCATCATGCCGTATTTCATCGGCACCACCATAGTGTTCAAAAAATGGCTCAGCTAAACTATCTAATAGAGTTTTCTTCAATGCGACAGTTCTCTTCTGTGATTCAGAGCTAGATTTACCGTTACATTCATCATTATTCAAAGATAACTTATCCAAATTGAATAGAGATATCATATGCAGATCAGAAGCTTTTGGAGAGGTATTCTTCTCCAAAGTCTCATTTAGAAGATCTAACAAACTCATGAGATTTGCTCTTTGCTCATCGACGAAATAGTCCATTTCATTAACTACTGTATCGCCTTCTTCTGAGATTGCACTAATGTTATGATCTAGATCTTTAGAAGTATTATCACCGCTTAGAGTTTTTGTAGAAGAACACTCTTCCATACTAGATGTCCCTTGTTCTGGTATTTTCTTGAACGGTTCTCTAAAATTAATTTGTGGGTTTGGCTTTCTCCCAAATTTCCTATTAAAATCAGCCAGACTTCTGTCTGTGCGGCTATCTGATCTACCAAATGACGAAGGCAAAAATGCCATGGATGCTGCTCTATGTATGCCTGCTATGTTACCCACATTAATATTACCAAATGACGATTTTGATAGCTGATTATTAGCCTTCTTTTTCTCAGAAATAGCCAAGTTACCAAAGTTAGTGGTGCTATTTGCTACAAATGCATTCAATGTCGCGGTATGTGGCATTGCCTTCTGATTGGCCTTTCTCATTACACTTCTGTCCATTGAGAAGGACTCAAAATGTGGATTGTACAAGTTATTTAAACTTTTCCTCCTTTGTGAGACATTTTCGCCCTTTAGTTCCTCTGGGAGATCCAACTCTGGTTCTCTCAACATTTCAGGGTTACCTATAATAATCTCTAGAGATCTCTTCAATATGCTTAAACGTACAGCTAGGGAGTTCGGCGACAGCGGGTTATAAGAGTACGCATGTGTGGATTCATTCGGCAGCATGAAAAGCTCCTTAGCGTCAACTTCTGATATTGTAGAGGCAGACGAGTCTAGCGAGACATTTCTGGCAAGTCTAGGCGGCCTTTCCAAACCGAAAAAATTCTTGTCATCCTTAAGGATATGCTCTGGGAGCGGCCCGTTAAACGATTGTTCTCTTGGTCTAGTCTTAGGAACACTAGAGCTGTCAGTGCCTACGCCATTATTGCTGCGAGGTGCGCTATCAGAGTTATTGCTCAAAGATGACGCATTGGTAACATTATTCAACCTAGATGGTGCCACGTCTTTTATGGGAGAATCCGGAACCAAAGAGATCTCAGAACCAGATGGAGATCCTTTATCCCGAATAGCATGCTTTTCCTTCAGACTAACAAAAGAGTTTTGGGAAATGTTAGATGCTCCAATATATGGCATTTGGGCCTATATCTTTGTTTTCTGTACTTTTATTTTCCCCTTCAAATATATTCACTGTGTTGACGCACTTCCAATAACAATATCCCTCTTTTCGTAATGTCTAGCTATGTTTCGTTTTCGAATTTTATAGTTTCTTTATTCCTTAGGGTATGGCCACTCTAACTTCTTGTTATTATCCTAGTCTAGTAGAAATCCTCTCGAGGGTTCCGTCTGTCAGGTATAGTGTTAAGTAGCGGTTTATAGCAAAATGGCCAATAAACTTGTACTTTTTATTGCTTAATAGTGTCTTATTTTCTTTTTTTTTTTTTTTTTCAGTTAGGAGTTGAAAGTTGCACAGGAAGGGGGGGAGACTAGGGGGACTTGACTAATCAGATAGCTTCTTATCTGTTGTGTTTATGTATTTTGTAGAGGAAAGGTATCACTGGCGTTGAAACATAAAAGCACCTTTCCCAACTTTGAAAGGATCTTCCCAGGGACTGGGGCTCAAGTGTAGTGCAGACTTGCCTAGTTGCCATGGGACAGCCTCCCCCCCATCCAAACTGCTAGAAAAGGGTTCGTCCCAACTTTAATGTGATTACTTGTTCAAAAAAGACTTTGCAGTGACTTCCAGCAGTGTGGGGGTGTGGGGTGAGGGAGGAGGGGGGAACCAGAAGTCAGAGAGTAAGAAGGGGCAAGTGAAGCCCATTGAAGGCTGTACGTGTTGTACTGAGTCTTCTGTGAAAGAGAGGCTGTCTTGAGAAAGTAGCCATCGCACAGAAACATGCGTATCGTTTCCATTTTTTGAAGAGCTCTCAGTCCGTTTATCACTTTGGATATATATCATGTGATTATTGGTTTATTGACGTATCTAGGCATATCATGTGACTAGAGTGCGCTCTATTTTGTCCATAAATAAGAAGGCTTTTGTGGGGGAAGTACAGTATTAATCTATTATTTTTGTGGCGATGTGATACTGTGTACCTGATTACTTTAAGTATCAGTACAATTAACTATTTTGGGTTCTTATAGGTGTTTTGTTGTTTGTTCTTCACTCTGGCATCGGTGTGTCAAAAAAGAACTGTAAAAAGCTATAATCCACTAATGAGTTTCGCGGGTTCTTTGATATTGACCGGGTTAGGTGGGGTATACTACAAGTTCAGCAGGGACCAGCACTTCAAACCTCTGGAGATTGCTCAAAAGGCTACTATCCAGGATGCTACGAGCATATACCAGAGACAATTGGTGAAACTGGCCACACGGTCGGCCCAAGTGTCGGCAGTGATAGCTGATGACCTGTTCACTGGTAATATGTTTGTATACCCTTTTAAAGGGATGTATGAATTGTACTCAAACTTCAGAGATTATGCGGCCTCGACAACTGCACTGTTCTCACTTTATCTAGTAAGTTACGCGATAGTGACAATGGTCTACTGGGCAACTATCACCCCAGTATATACTGCACTATTTATCGTGCTGGGTCCCTTTGGTATACTAATCGCCTGGATACACTCTATCCTACACACAAATATGCTCACTATGATGTTTCTGAGAGTATCGCACTTGAATGAAGGGTTGGTGAAAAATTGCGTGAATGCAAATGGATACCAGAGTTTGTTCAGACACACACCGATTAAGTACCAAGTCTCACCAACTACACCTTACTTTTGGTATTTCCATCTAGCTAAAAAACTATCAGAATACCTAACAGGCTTGATCATCTTAGTTTTCTTACTAATCATATCATCAATTCCAATTGTTGGACCATTCACTTTCCATTTCCTTGTTTCCCCAGCATTGTCTAGAGTATATTTTTCAAAGATGCTAAGATTGAAAGGCTTAAGCAATATAGAGAGATACGAAAGAATTTATCAACACCCTGGCCAGTATACTATGTTTGGAATCACAGCAGGCTTTTTGGATTCCTTCCCATTCTTAGCAGGCATTTCACTATCTACCAACATATTGGGCGCCACACTACTAGGTATCGATCAGCTTACTACTTACAGGTGATGTCCACCGTTCTTATGTATATGATCCATAAAATACCATTTCGCAATTTTTGCTTTAAACCATATATAACAAAGCTGTTACAACTACAAGTATCAAAGGAAATAATAGATATAGAATTATTATTGTTAATATTAAAAAAAATATGAAAAAATTGTGAGAAGAGTAAAATAAACGAAATTAAAAACGACACAACTCCGGAAAATGAGTTGTCAAAAAAGAGGTGTAAGCAGTATACAATATTAATAGTCCAAAATCGAAAAAAAAATAAACGACATATAGTAAAAATACAAGATTCTAAGAAGCTGTTGGAGAGTACTTTGTGCAAAAAAATAAAGTACCAGAGATAGTGAAACATAATACACTGAGAGTATAGCATCTTATAAGCTAGACTCTCAATAATAATAATAATAATAATAATAAAACAAAATGAAGAAGAATTCAGAAAACGGTGTCAATCTCCAATACCATGACACTCACGGGTATAATTTCTCAGTTTATCCAACAGTTCAAATCAATGACCAAAAGGCATATGCTAATCTGTTAAGATAGGTTATCAAACTGGTCTGGGATCCAACACACTAACAACAGTAGCAGAAAAAGCAATAAAAGTCATTCCAAAAGTCATCCCTGTCATTTACAGTTTACTCTATACTTGTCCAGAAATTCCAATCCCAAATGTTAGTGTCATTGACCTCAGTTGCGGAACCAGCCATACTCTTGCAGGAGCCTTCTTTACCTGAATCCATCAGTGATGAATTGTTAGTGCCTTTGGCGGCTTCAGAAGAATGCGTTACAAACATGTCTTCAGGTGAGTCAATTTTAATTTTCTTTGATTCACTCATTATCGAAGCAGAAGGAGATCCATTAGAATTTGGACTAATCTCAACTTCATCAAATTTTCTTTTCACACCACCTGTGTGTGAATAGATATTTCCGATGTCCTTGGAAGTAGTTGCATTACTGCCAGAAAGTGCGATATTATTCAGGCTACCTGTACTAGATAAGTTTTTGAAAACTGCCGCCAGCGACATTGCACCAATGGAGTAGTCCATAACCTTATCAGGTGCTTTGCTCGACATGATAAGTTTATCCTTTTCACCAACCTGTATCGACACATTCAATATCTCCTTGTCTCTTAGCTTTTGAGCAGCTTTAGTTAATTTCTTCTTGCCTGTATTATTAATGTTGTCAGCAGTGGTTTCTGGTATTTTGTTTATCAATTCAATTTCTTCATCATTAATACCCAAACAATCAGCAACAGTAGTCAAAAATAAATCAACCGGAGAACTACTTAGAATATCTAGTCTCTGCTTTTGGCGGAATCGAATCTCTTCTTTTCTTAATTGTAACTTAGACAAATACTCCTCTTCTTTCTTGAAAACCGAGCTATTCCCAGGTTGTGGAATGGATACAGTCATTGGTGATGGAGTTTTTGCAGAAGCTAATGCTGTGTTAGAATTGGAACGAATCGTGGACTTTGGTGACAAGCCTGCAGTTAATGGGGTAGCTGATTTATTCCTGATATTTGGTGTACCGGCAGCCGACAAGTTTGTTGTGCTTGGGACGGTAGCAGGAACAACTTGGGGTGTTGGTGCATTAGATGTCTTTTTACCAGTAACCGGTGCAGTTGACTTGCCTCTAGGTTTTGTGCTTCCACGGCGACTGCTACTAGCAGTGTCATTCTTCAAGGCTGCAGCAGATGCTGCTTTTGCCATCGTTGGAGACACCATTGGTATATGGCTTTGAGAGTGAGGTGATAACACATTTGTTGGAGGGATGGTTCCTGGTGTCATGTTAGGTGACATTTGTTGTGCAAAGTTCGGTACAGCAGATCCAGCCTTTTGTAAAGCGGGTGACATTGAAGCGCCCTTGTCATTCATGTTCATTGCAACACTAGCTGCAATAGCAGGAGTGGTTTGGTTTTTAGTTGGCTTTCTATTACGTGCCTGTTGCATATTTGCCTGGTTCTGTTGCTGTTGCTGTTGAGAGTTTTGAGCTCTGTTAGGGTCCATGCCTTGTTGTTGTTGTTGTTGCTGCTGTAATAATTGCTGTCTTCTCAACAACTGAATTTTCATGCTTTCCCAATACTTCTGATATTTGATAACCAATTTATCTACAGTATCAAGCTTGACTACATAGATTCCCTTGGAGCACTTCTCTAGAATCTCTTTGATAAAGATCCTCAATTGTAAAACTTCCTTCAAAAAGCTTTCACTCTTAGTGAAGAGGTAAACTTGAGGTGCATAACTACTAACTTGGGCAAATAACTGCTGATTCTTTTGAAGTCTCTTCTTTATTTCATCTCTTTCTTGAGGAGTTAAAGAGTTAGTTAAATCAGTGAGTCTTAGTTGAGTCTTAGCGGCTTCTGCAGATATCCTTCGTACAACCTCTACATCCTCAGGCGTTGGGTTAAGCATCGGTACAGATCTGTTTGACTGTATACGCTGCTGAGGTTGCTGTGGGGTTTGCTCCTTTGGTCTATTTGTTTGCTGCTGCTGCTGAGATTGGTTTGGTATCATATTAACACCATTATTTCCAATATTCATTGGCTGGTTAGAGTTATTCATTGTGGAATCAGCGGCAGAGTTCATTTGGTTGTTATACCCTTGACTAACAGCATCGTTCATTACTGGACCTCTACGTTGGTTCTGAGCTGCTCTTTGTTGTTGCTGGTTCATTTGCATGTTAGCTTGCTGTCTCTGTAGCATATCGGCTTGCCCTTTATTCAAATTAGCATTATTGTTTCCACCTTGAGCCATTCTCATAGCTTCTAGTTTCTTCAAAGCCTTTGAATTTATGAACTTCTTGATAAAAGCCTGCTTGTTAGCATCAGACATTTGACCACCGAAGTGAGTCTTCTGGAAGTTTTTACAAGCCTCCATAGCTTCTTGCAATAGAGCTCTTTGCTCATCTGCTGTGAACATTTGGTTTATCTGTGATAGCACGTTATGTCTTTGGTTAGGGTTTCTGTTCTGTTGCTGCTGTGACTGTTGCTGCTGCTGCTGTCTCTGTTGCATTTGCTGCTGAGCCATGGGCAGATTATTGTTATTATTGTTGTTAGATCCGGCCATATTATTATTCACGTCAGGGTTTCCCTGTTGACGTTGTTGCTGTTGGCGTTGCTGCTGCTGTTGCAACTTCGCTTTGATCAGATACTGCTGATGTATCTTATAGATATCTTTAGCAATGCTCATATCCTGTGCTGATAGTCTGTTTTGTTGAGCCAAGGCAGTAACTTGCTCCCAAGTGGTGACACCTGGTGGTAAGTTTGGAATACGTTGGAGTAGTTCTTTTGGAATTGGTGCTACACGCATCTGATTTAGCAGCTGCTGTTGCTGTTGCGTAAGTTGCTGTTGCTGTGCAGATGAGCCTCCCATCTGTCTGTTTTTTAGTTGTCTGGCTGCAGCTTGTTGTCTTGCCTGCGCCTGTTGGTTCATGAACATCTGGGGGTTCGCGGTGCCGTCGTTTCCATTAGGGCCGTTTACGCCGGGCCCAACGTTTGTGTTTAAGTTAGTGTTCGCGTTACTGTTCTGAGCAGGTGACTGATTTCTTCCGAACATATCCCCACCCATGAAGCTAGCGGCCATGTTCAGGTTGTTGTTGTTGTTGTTGTTGTTGTTGTTATTGGTACCATCTTGCCCTAGGTTTGCCATCATAGAGGCAGAACCCACGGACTCTCTCTTGCGTTTATCTCTTGTGCTTCTCATTGCGTCAATTTTCGATTTCATAGTCTTTTGGTACTCCTCCTTGGAGGATGATTTCTCGAACAGTGCGGCTTCGAAGCTTTTTGCGTGCACTTTCATCTTCTCTGCGGTGGTAGAGTCGCCGCCATTAATCTTGTTGATGTCCATGAGGACAGTTAATAGTTCAGCGACATTCTGAGACCGCTGGTGCATTGGAATGGTCTCTTTGCTAGACATTGTTTCATTGTCAGTTGTGTATTTGTGATAGATGTACCTGTTAGGTATAAGGTTGAATAAGCCTAGCACCTAGTGTCTGTTCTCTTTAAGATATATAAGAAAAAGGATCCTCGTCTTATATATCCAGGGACTCTCGTCTGTCTCCAGTTATCTGATCTCTTTCCTGGAGTCTCTCGGGTGCAAATGAAGCGCTAGAACCTGTAAACTTCCCAATATGTAGCAGTGGTCAGAAGTTTTAGCGTCTGTTGTAGTTGCAGTAGTCGCAGTAGTTGCAGTAGTTGCAGTTGTAGTTGTAGTTGTTGTAGTTGCAGTTGAAAGTTAAGCTTTTTGTATTTTCACTTTTATTTTATGTTATTTTTTCTTGGAAATCCCCTCCGGAAGAAAAAAAATTGCATTTTTCTGCAGTGCGTGGGACCGGTACCTTCCATTTAGCTGTCACAGGGATGAACAGCCTGGCTCCATTGCTTTGTGTGCTCTGTGCTTTGTGTGCTTTGTTCTTGGTCTGTGCGTTGTTTCCTCTGGCTACTTGACTCCCTTATCTCAGGGCGGAGAGCAGGGATAAAGTTCCCAAAGAGGAAATTCGAAGCTTTCTGTTGACCGTATGGAGGCACCAAATGCAAGGAACGGGGAGGGAATTGCGGGAACTGGAGTAGCGGGGAGGGGGGGAAGGCTTCAGAAG